>R03__coassemble_372_pt1 | contig 26767 bp, 25 predicted proteins | sample R03__metabat2_low_PE_031 | metagenome-assembled genome bin R03
CTATGTGCCTGGCTCAGGCATCGTGCCTGAGCCTCCCTGCATCTTTCAGAAAATGAAGAAAAATCATGGTCGCTTGCAAATGGGCCTGGCCTGCCGGTTTACGTTTATGCCGTTGCAGATGCGTATTAAGCGGTTAAAGTGCAAAAGTGCCCGGTGGGCGGTATATTTACATTCACAACCCTCGAAGCTACTCGTCACTTAATGAGCGCAAGTATGCGCAGCGCGAATTTAGTGACGCGAGCAAGCTTCGCGGAGCGGGAGCGCGTTGTGAAGGTAAATATACCGCCCACCGGACACTTTGGAAATTTGAGAAAATCTTAAGAGCCAAGCAGCACGGTCCTGTCGCCGAAGGCTGCCGCAAAATCTGCATTGTGGGTGGCGGCGATGATGGTCTTGCCTGCGGCTTTGAGCTCGGTAAGGAAGTTAACCAGTTCCTGGCTTGTCTGGGCATCCAGTCCTGCCAGGGGTTCATCTAAGATAAGCACCTCTGGATTGAGGGAAATAACGGAAGCAAAGGCCACCTTTTTCTTTTGACCTGCGCTGAGGTGATAGGGGGCTTTGGGAGCAAGCTCTTCTATGCCGAAGAGCTTCAGGCAGTCCGTGGTCCTTCTTTCCACCTCTTTATCATCAAGGCCCATCTGCCTGGGTCCGAAGGCAATCTCATCATAGACTCTGCCATTGAACAGCATTACATCCGGATTCTGGAACAGATAGCCCACTTTCTTGTGAAACAGCTTGGAATGGGCATTATTATCCATATATTCTCTGTTGATCAGTACATCTTCAAAATAATACTGTCCTTTTTGAGGAAAGATAAGACCGTTTAACAGATTAAAAAGGGTGGACTTTCCCGAACCGTTTCCGCCCATGAGGATGATGGCTTCACCCCTGTCTGCGTGGAAACTGAAATCCTTAAAGACCTCGTCACCCTCGGGTTCATAGGCAAAGCTTATATTTTCCAGTTTAATAAGGTTCATAAAGTAAATCCTTTCAGATAGATCAAAGGCTCAGGTCACAGTCCTTTATAGTCATCCGTAAAGCCTCTGCAGCGCATGGCGTTGTACATTTCCCTGCTCATCAGTGCGGACCTGATAAAGGTATTGCCCATGACTCCGCCCACTGTGTTATATTCCTTATTGTTTTTACCTACACTTCTTAAGCCTACACTCCTAAGCAGGTCCTGTATGAGCTGACCTGACAGCACAATATATTTGAGGGTTATATCCAGCGTAAATATGAATATTTTGGGCAGATGCAGGCATCTGAGTGCATGGGTTATGTGATTCCATACAGTTGTATGGTTGAAAATATTCAGCATCTCCACACTTAAAAAGACCTTGAAGACAAGCATAAGATTGTTGCCGGCTCCAGAAGGCTTTAGAAGCATTGCTGGCAGTATGAGTATAAATGCAAGAAAAGCTGCCGCAAAAGCGCTCTTAAGGATCCCCGCAATATCCCTTCCTGGCCAGGTGGACAGATAGAGCATGACTGCTGCAAAAATACTTAGGATGACCACAAGGCTGTGGGTGATCGAGACTGTAAGGATAAGTAAAATGAGCAGCAGCAATTTAAATATTGCAGGCAGGGCATATTTTTTCTCATGTCCCTGCTGGGTTTTCACCCGGGACATGACGCGGCCTAAGGAATTTATTGTTTTATACACGAAACTGCCGCCTTTTTGAGGCGGCAGATAATCGTCTTTGGTTGTCAGCCATTCTGGAAGCGCGGTCAGACCGCTGTTATTGTCCATGTCGTATTACCTTAATAATGTTTTTTACCGGGTCTGAAAGCTGCAAACAGCTTAAAGATAATAATAAGCAGAGCCACACCTATTACTGCGGACAGTATATATGCAAGGGGCTCACTCATGCCGTCCAGAGAATAGTCGGGCATGATCGTATCCAGTGACCAGCCGCTTGCCATTCCTGTGGGAGTATAGCCGAGGGTCTGACCATTTGTTACCAGCCCTGCTATCTCATCTGTACCCCATTCACCCCAGGCTGTACCTGTGGCAAGAAGTCCCAAGGGTGTAGCCAGGATCATAAAAGTAAGGAGGGCATATATGGGAAAGTGCGTTTTCCCGCTTGAAAGCCCGCTATCATCACCGGCTTTGGTCATACCGGGTTCATATATCATATCAGGCGCAGTCTTTCTGACAAAGGCATATATGGCCACCGTAAAAGCTGCCTCTATGAGTCCTGCCACCGCCAGATGAGGGATCATCATGGCAGGGATGGATATATCCAGTCCATAGGGACAGTAGAGGGCATTGCCTAGCTCATCCGTAAACAGCAGGGGCTGTATACCGAATTCTACGGATGCACATAGGGCAGCTAAGTTGATGCCTGTGTAGGAACCGATTGCCACCGATATATATCTTAAGGCTTCGTTTTTATTGCCGGTAAGCTTCATAAGCAGCCTGCAGCAGTAGTAGCCCGCAAAGGGCAGTATAAAGGCCATATTGAAGCAGTTGGCACCGAAGGCAAGTATCCCTCCGTCGCCGAATATCACAGCCTGGAGCAGCAGCGCAACCGATACGGCTATGCAGGCAGCCTCAGGACCGAACAAAAGCGCCACCAGGGTTCCTCCTACCGCATGTCCTGTGGTACCTCCCACCAGAGGGACGTTGAACATCATGGACAGAAATGAAAAGGCCGCTCCCACGCCCAGCATGGGAAGTTTTTCTTTGGGCATTTCAATGGAAATTTTCTTGATGGAATGGCTCCACACGGGTACCATGGCCGCCCCCATGACAGCGCAGGTGGCGGGTGATAAATAATTTTCCGGAATATGCATATTGCACTCCCTGTTCCTTGAAATTTAATGATTACTTTGTGATTATATCAGTAATTGGGACTCAATAAAAGCGGGTCAGTCCTCTAATTTTTCCATGACGCTCATATAGGCGGGGCGGATGATCTTGTTCATGGTAATGAGTTCTTCTATACGATGGGAACTCCAGCCTACGATACGGGCTATGGCAAATAACGGAGTGAAAAGCTCCGTGGGAATGCCCAGCATGCTGTACACAAAGCCACTGTAAAAATCCACATTTGCGCAGACACCCTTGTAAATATGGCGGGATGATTTTATCAGGTCTATGCCTTCCTCCTCTATCATATTGTAGAGGTTCATTTCCTTTTCCATGCCCTTGCTGACGGCAAGCTCGTTTACATAGCTCTTGAAGATGACCTCTCTGGGATCGGAAAGTGAGTAAATGGCGTGGCCCAGTCCGTATATGAGTCCCTTGTGGTCAAAGGCCTCTCCTGCGATTATTTTGGACAGATAATTGCGCACTTCTTCCCTGTCTGTAATGTCATTGACATTCTTGTGGATGTCGGCCATCATCTCCATGACCTTGATATTGGCACCTCCGTGTCTGGGACCCTTCAGCGATGACATGGCTGCAGCAATGGCCGAATAGGTGTCAGTGCCCGCAGAGGTGACTACTCTGGTGGTAAAGGTGGAATTGTTGCCGCCGCCATGCTCCATATGCAGTATGAGAGCAATGTCCAGTATCCGGGCCTCCAGCTGGCTGTATTTGCTGTCGGGCCTTAGCATGGTCAGTATATTCTCCGCAGTGGACAGACCCGGCTTGGGACGATGTATGTACATGCTCTTGTCATTTTCATAATGATTGTAGGCATGGTAACCGTAGATAGCCAGCATGGGAAATTGGGAGATGAGTAAGAGGCACTGTCTCAGTGAATTATCCACATCTATGGAGCCCACGCATTTGTCATAGGAAGCCAGTGTAAGGATGCTTCGAGTCATGGAATTCATGATATCCCTGCTGGGGGCCTTCATAATGACATCACGGGTAAAATTGGTGGGCAGGGTCCTGTTTTCACCTATTACCTTGAAAAACTCCCTGTATTCCTCATCGTTCGGTTTCTGACCGAAGAGCAAAAGATAGGCGATGCGCTCAAAGCCGAAGTCCTCCGGTGCAATCTCACCGATCAGGGACTCCACTCTGTAGCCCCTATACCAGAGCTCCCCGTCTATGGGAGTCTTGACTCCGTCAATATCCTTGAAAGCATTGATCTGGGAAATGTTGGTCAGGCCTGTCAGGACTCCTTTGCCGTTAAGGTCCCTTAAGCCGCTGTTGACGCCATATCTGCCATACAGTTCGGCTTCGATGGAATCGTTGCTGATACACAAAGCAGCATTATCCTTTGCGTACTGTGAAATGTTGATTTTGGACATATTTTGCCTCCTTAAGATAAAAATAAAGTATTAAAGACGCAAAATGTCATCCTTAAAGGGATGACAAATCCAGAAATAGCATAAAGGCTGCAATTCCTCTGCCTGACGAAATTAGCTGACGGGCTGGGTTGAGGTAACCTTCCGTAATGGATACGCCCCGAAATTGGTTCTTCCGCTGCCCAAACGGGCACTCGACAATTTGCATCTTTAATAAACATTATAATAAAAATCCGGTTTCAAAACAATTAAATAAGTATAAAATCCGCCCCTTTGTAAAAGAGGCAAAAAAAAATAAAAAAAGTGCTTGCAATTACAAACAAGTTAGTATAGACTAACCCTTGTGGTTAGCAAAGGCTAACCGAAAGATCATGTGAAAGGACTCCCGGATGACTGCTGATAAGTCCGGGAGATATCCTTATTAAGAAAGGCGGTTTGTTATGAATTATTTGGAAATTGAGAAGGTCATCGGAAGGGAGATACTTGATTCAAGAGGCAACCCCACAGTTGAGGCAGAGGTAACTCTGGTGGATGGAACTGTTGGAAGGGGCATGGCTCCCAGCGGTGCTTCAACAGGAGAATTCGAAGCACTTGAGTTAAGAGACGGTGACAAGAGCAGATATTTGGGCAAGGGCGTTACCAAGGCAGTAGCCAATATCAACGGCGCCATTGCAGATGCAATCGTAGGAATGGATGCATCGGACATTTATGCAGTAGATGCGGCCATGATCAAGGCAGATGGTACAAAGGATAAGTCAAACCTGGGTGCAAATGCCATCCTGGCAGTGTCTATCGCCACAGCAAGAGCTGCTGCGCTGGCACTTGATATTCCTCTTTACAGATTTTTGGGAGGCATTCAGGGAACCAAACTTCCTGTACCTATGATGAATATATTAAACGGCGGTGCTCATGCAGACAGCGCTGTTGATACACAGGAATTTATGATCATGCCCGTAGGCGCACCCAGTTTCAAGGAAGCTTTGAGATGGTGTGCTGAGGTATTCCATACACTCAAGAAGCTCATTAAGGACATGGGCGATGTTACCGCTGTAGGTGATGAGGGCGGTTTTGCTCCCAACAAGCTTACCAGTGATGAGGAAGCCATTGAAAAGATCTTAGAGGCCATTAAGGCAGCAGGCTTTGAGCCCGGCAGGGACTTTATGATCGCCATGGATGCAGCATCTTCTGAGTGGAAGAGCGAAAAGGGAACAGGCTATTACAAGCAGCCCAAGAGCGGTAAGGAATTTACCTCTGATGAGCTGATCGCACACTGGGAGTCACTGGTAGACAAATATCCCATCATTTCCATTGAGGACGGACTTGATGAAGAGGATTGGGAAGGCTGGAAGAAGATGACTGAAAAGATCGGTCACAAGGTTCAGCTGGTTGGAGACGATCTCTTTGTTACAAATACAGAGAGACTGTCAAAGGGTATTTCCCTGGGAGCCGGCAATTCAATCCTGATCAAGCTCAACCAGATCGGATCTGTATCAGAGACCTTAGAAGCTATCAAGATGGCTCACAAGGCAGGTTATACGGCTATATCTTCACACAGATCAGGCGAGACGGCAGATACAACCATCGCTGATTTGGCAGTAGCACTTAACACATGTCAGATCAAGACAGGTGCACCCAGCCGTTCTGAGCGTGTAGCCAAGTACAACCAGCTGCTTCGTATCGAGGAGGAACTCGGTGCTGCAGCAGTATATCCCCAGATGGGCGCTTTCAACGTAAAGAGATAAATATGTTAATGACCGGCGCTCAGGCGCCGGTTAAATATAAACAAATAAGGAGCACATTTATGGATAAAGTATATGTAGTCTTTTGGACACAGGGTGGTAACACCGGACTGATGGCTCAGGCTGTCGGCGACGGTATCACAGAGGCAGGCAAGGAGCCTGTATTTTTACAGCCTATGGAGGCAAATGTGGCAGATCTTGCTGCTGCAAGCGCATTTGCTCTCGGATGTCCCGCAATGGGAGCTGAGGTGCTGGAAGAGACAGAGATGGAGCCTTTCGTGGCTGAACTTGAGAGTCAGGTTGCCGGCAAGACGATCGCACTTTTCGGTTCCTACGGATGGGGAGACGGCCAGTGGATGAGAGACTGGACTGAGAGAATGACCGCAGCAGGAGCTACTGTTGTAGGTGGCGAGGGACTTATTGCCCATGAGACACCTGATGAGGAAGCCATTGCCAAGTGCAAGGAATTGGGAAAGGCAGTTGCCTCAGTATAAAGATGGACGAGAAATCTTTTGAAATGAGCATCATCAATAATGCAGCATCCACTTTGGCAGGGATTAAACCGGCGAGCTTATTTAATTTCTCCTTTACTTCTTATCAACAATGCTATATGAAGCTGGCTGAGATGAATGCACTCCTGAACGCCAAAGGGGTATTTATTGAACTGCTCAAATGTAAAAATGATTTTTACCTGATATATGTATACAGACAAACCGCGCTAAGAAAGATTCTCGTCGATGAAGGTACCAGGGACTTACTTGCCGATTACGGTTATGACAGATCACTGGGACTGACGGAATGCCTGGAGCACTTGAAGGAAAGACTTGATATGTCAGAGGCATTTCCGCATGAAATAGGTGCTTTCCTTGGATATCCTCTCGGGGATATCCGGGGATTCATCGAAAATGAGGGACGCAATTACAGCTGCTGCGGTATATGGAAGGTATACAGCAATGAGAAGGAATCAGTAAGATTCTTTGACAAAGTAAAAAAATGTCAGACCATATATGCAAGGGTCTTTAATCAGGGCCGCAGTATATATGATATGACAGTCGGTGCATGACACCGTATATGGAATCCTTTTACCTAACCTTAAAACCCGATGGAAACCCCATCGGGTTTTTACTTTGCCTATTTCTGAATATTTTATTAAATGATGTCAAATACACTTGACGTAGTAATCAAAACTACTTATCATAATGCCAAGGTGATTATCTGGATGGAGGCAAATGGAAATGTTTCAGATATTTGTGGATTCAGCAGCCAATATTCCGGCTGTATATGTGGAGAAATACGGAATAAGAGTCATACCCTTTATGAACCTTGTGGATGGTAAGGAAGTGCCCGGTTTTGAACCCGGTCTCAGCCTTGAAGAGGAGCGGGCTAAGGGCCACGATTATTATGAAGCCATCAGACATGGCGCAGTGGTCAAGACCTCCCTGGTCAACAGTACGGATTTTGAGGATTATTTCAGGCCTGTTTTGGATGGCGGAGAGGATATCCTGTATATATCCTTAAGTAAAAATATAAGCGGTACCTACAACGCTGCCAGGATCGCAGCCGAGGAGATGAGTGAGGACTACCCAGACAGAAAGATCAGACTGGTGGACTCTCTGAATGCCTCCCTGGCCCAGGGCATCCTGGCCATATATGCCTATGAAATGAGAGCTGAGGGCAAGGATCTGGATAGTATAGCAGATACCCTGGAGGGGTATTCCCACCAGATGAACGGGGTATTTACCGTAGATAATCTTAAATATCTTGCAGGCAGCGGAAGGGTCAGCAATGTAAAGGCTTTTGTGGCCAACAAGCTCAATATCAAGCCCCTTCTCAAGGGCAATGCCGAGGGCTTTATTGTACAGTTTAAGCTGTGCAGGGGCAGAAAGAGTGCCCTAAACGAGCTGATTGATATTGTATGTAAGAATATAATAGATCCGACTAAGCAGATAATAGGCATTGCCTATGCAGATGCCTATGAGGATGCAAAATATGTCATGAATAAGATCACTGAGAAGGTTAATGTCAGGGAATTCATAGCGACTTCTTATGATTTCTGTACAGGAGCCCATGTGGGACCCGACACTATTGCACTTTTCTTTATGGCTAAGGACAGGGAACTGGCCAATCAGTAGACTGACTACAGCCTTATGAGGAGCATGTAAAGTACAGTGCCCACTGCGATGCTGAGCAACGTGTTGCGTTTCCAAAGATGGAGGGCAACAACGGCGGCAACTGAGATCAGCGCCATGTAAGAGGTGACATTTATATCAAGCATATAGTCTTTTAAACAGTAGATCACCAGTACTCCCATTATGGCGGGAGGAAGCAGGTCTGCTGTTTTTTTAAGCCTTTCGGGCATCTGCCTTTTACCACCCAGTACCAGAAAGGGAAGTGCGCGCAGCAGGAGAGTGACTATAGCGGCAACGGCCACAAGCAGAATGCAGTAAAGTGTATTATTCATGTTTTTCCTCCTTTGAGGCCATTAGGGCGACCAGGATCAGGGTAATGATCAGCGTGGGAAGCAGAAAATTGGAACTTCCGAAAATATACAGGCAGATCGTGGCTGTAAGCAGCCCGCAGAAGGCACAGGGACCGCCTTTTTTAATATTGTTTCTTACCTGGTCCACAAGTATTACCACAAAGAGAGCGGTCATGGCAAAATCAATCCCCGTCATATCAAAGGGCAGTACCTGTCCCAGCAGGGCACCCAGCACGGAGCCCAGTACCCAGTAGAACTGGTCGAATAAGGCAATGAGGGGCCAGGCACTTCTTCTTTCTTCACCCGGATCCTCATTCCTGCAGCCGCAAAGTACTGAGTAGGTCTCATCTGTCAGGGAGAAGATCATATAGGGACGGCTCTTTAATTTGGAAAAGGATTCTATAAAGGACAGACCGTAGAAAAGATGTCTGCAGTTGACAAAGAGTATGGTCACAGCCATGGTGAGCAGTGAGGCAGAGGCGCTCATCAGGGGCACCATGACAAACTGAGCCGAGCCCGCATAAACAAACAGGCTCATGCCCAGAGCCCACAGGGCATTAAAGCCTGACTGTGACACCAGTATCCCATAGGCGATGCCCAAAAATATATATCCGCACATAACCGGTACGGATTTTATAAATGCATATTTTATATTTTCCTTCATTTTAATCCGGCAGTCCCTTTAAAAATTCAATAAGCTCATCAAAGCTTCCGCGCCTTCCCGTCCAGGGATGCTCAGCACAGGGAATATCCGAACCTGTGACCAGGTAGCAGTCCATGCCCACACTTGAGGCGGAATACATATCCTCATTTTCATCATTTCCGATCATAAGGCACTCATTGGGAGTTACACCTGCCCTTTCGCAGACTGATTCAAAATATTTCGGATTGGGCTTGCAGTAGGTGTCGGTCTCATAGGCGGTCACCAGGTCGAAATCCTCAGGCCTAAGGTCCACCCATTTCATACGGGTGATCTGACCTGCCATGGGAAAGAGGGGATTGGTAGCCAGTATGACCTGATCGGCCTTCTGATGGGCCAGCCAAACAGCCTTGACTGCCAGAGGGTTGTCACCGGTAAATCTTTTGGCTTCCATAAATTCATGACTGTAGAAATCATCACAGAGAGCCTCAAGTTCCTTCATGGTGGCATCATCTTCATTGAGCATCTGCTTGAATACCTGCCAGAAACGTTCCGTGTTATAGCAGCTTCCGTCGTTTTTGACCATTGCTCCTGTTCCTGTCCATATGGCCTTTACTAAGAATGCATGATCGTAGTCATGTCCGCCGGATGCCAGCTTCTTATGCAGGTCGTAAAAATAGCCCTCGGAGAAGGCCTTCACATCCATGGGTATCAGGGTACCGTCCATGTCAAACATTATTGCTTTATATTTCTTCATATATGTCTCACTTTCTTTTGCTGTGGGAGCGCAGGGTATGACCGCGCAACCTTTCCCATTATAATGTAAGCGTGTGCCAAGTGCAAATTTTGCTGTTCTTAGGAGGCAAAACGGTGGGCTAAAGGCAGTAAAATTCGTAAAAATTGGGGAAAATACTGCCTTTAGTATGGAGCGACATCCGGATTTGTAACGGGAATAGAGCTCTCACGGGGTGAGTACATGCTACGCCCGAATTTCTTACGATACTGCAGAGGGGTCAGACCGCAGTCGGCCTTGAGGACACGGGTCAGATAGCTTTGCCCCGGAAAGGCCAGGGCTGCGGCGATTGAACTGACGGAATAGTCGGAATATATGAGCATGCTTTTGGCTGTTTCAAGCTTCTTATAGAGAATGTAATCGCTGACGGTGAAGCCGGTTTCTTTTTTGAAAAGTCTGGAAAGGTAAGCTTCGCTTAAGTCACAATGGTTTGCCAGCATGGGCAGGGTAATGCGGATGCCAAGATTTTCATAGATATATTCAAGGCAGGAAATGACAGGCTTGGAATAAATCTTTGACCGGCTGAGGGTCTGCATTTTGGCGGTATAGGCCAGGCACATCTCCCTGTGCAGTTTGTCGATGCTGCTTGTTTTGGCAGCCTTGTCACAGGCATTTATATAGTAATCGCTCAGGCTGTAGCTTTCGGTAAGGGAAAGGCCTTCTCTGATGCATTCACGGGCCAACATAGCTGCGGTTATTGCAAAATGATATTTGAGATTGCGCAGGGAGTCGTCGGAGAGTACCCCCAGACCTTCCTTTTTGGAAAAGGCCTGCCTGCACAATTCCTTTACCTTTGCGAGCTGCCCGGTCCGCACGGCACTGTAAAAATCCATTTCCGGCTCGTAGGGTGCACGGGTAAATTCATAATCCCTGTTAAGATAGTCAAGATAAGAAATTTCGGACATAGAATACCTCGGTTTAAATAGGTCATTATTTGTATAATAATAGCATAAAAAATCATATACAAAGCTCAAAATTTCTTAAATTCCAATATGATTGCAGTGCAATTGTCCATAGAAGGGTTTTTGTTCGCTTTTTTCCATAGCAGTGAGAGGGCCTTTGAACCCTCCTTTTTCATATAAGAATTCATATTTTCCTCGGTTAGAGCCTGTGAGATACCATCTGAGCAGATTAGAAACTTATCCCCCTCCCTAAGCTGCCCCTGGGTAAAATAGGCCATCTGGGAGCCGGAGCTATTGTTTTTGCCCAAAAATCGCGTGAGGGTATGAAGGTCACGGGGAGAAATTGCAGCTCCGGTTTTTTTCTTTTCTTCGGACACTGTATGTATATGTGTCAGCCTGCAAAGCTTATTGTCCCTTTGCATATATATGGGGCTGTCACCCACATTTGCAAGGTAATAGCTGCCGTCCTTCCACATGAGTACGGAAAGGGTGGTGGCTGTGGCGCCTATCTTTTTACTGAGGGCCAGTATTTTTTCATTTATCTGGTCGAAAAGGTCCTCAAGCAGACGGCTGGGAAGGGCAGGATCGTATTTGTGGGCATCCAGAAAATGGGATACGGCCTGAATGGCAGCCTTGGAGGCAAAGTCACCGTAGCTTGAGCCCGCTACGCCATCGGCCAGAGCCACTATGTGAAGGTGGCTTGAGTCGGAAGGAAAATCTCCCTTAAGGCAGCAGTCTTCCCCTGCATAAGAGAAATATCCATCCAGCATAAAATTATCCTGATTGACAGGGCGTCGGCCGATGTCTGTCCGGGCTGTATAATATATGTTGTAATTGATGCGGGCATCGGGGGATGACATATCCAAGCCCGTAAAATCCCGTAAAAACAGTGTGACATCATCATAGCGGCGGTTTATATCAACGTGCAGGCCCTTAAGCAGGGCGTTCTGCTGACGGTTATTGAGAGACAGCCTGGACAGAATGGAGGGCAGGGGATCATATTTTAACCTGTCCTCACAGGCGGGGATGCCTTCCTCTGAAAGCAGATACACGATAGTGGCACAGAGGGAGTAAATGTCCGTACCCGGTCCCAGGTTTTCGTGGTCTGCCCTTTCCGGTGCATCAAGACCTGCATGAGAAAATATAATAAGGTTTTTCAGGGATTCGTTTTTGAGGGAGGTGGCAGTTCCGAAATCTATCAGATACAGTGCCCCTTCGGGTGTAAGCATAAGATTTCCCGGACTTAAATCCCGATGGATGATTCCGGCCTTATGCATCTGATACAGCGACATACAGATGTAGGGCAGCCATTCATTTATCAGGGATACATTAAGAGCGTGGCCCAAAGATCTGTGATAGGAGGCCAGGGATTCGCCGCTTACCAGCCGCATTACGATGAAGCTTTTGCCTTCAAGCTTAAAATGCTCATACATATGGCTGATGTAAGGCACATCCTTTAAGGCTTTCAGTATCTCAGCCTCTGGTGACAGGCTTTTGTCGGAGACCTTTATTGCAACATAGCAGTTAAGCAGGGTGTCCAATGCCTTGTATACGCAGCCAAAACCTCCCTGTCCAAGGGGACTTAATATTTCATAGCGGCCCTTGAGCCTTGTGCCTTTTTTCAGTTCATCCATGCTGTATTCTCCCTAAAAAATAAAAAAAGCAGCCACGCCTACGCGTCACTGCATATATCCGTAATATAACAGGAAAAAATAAAATTGTAAAGAAAACGACAGCCTGGAGGGAAAGACATACAGGTCTGTTAATTATAGGGCATTAAAAGTAAAAAAATAATATTAAAAATAAAATATACGTATATAAAAAATGCTATGTTAAAAGCAGTAGCAAATCAACTCAATGGGAGAATGGTTATGAAAATGAAAAAGATTACATGCATGCTGACAGTAATGGCCCTTACTGCAGCATTTACGTGTGGCTGCGGCAATACAGGGGCCCAGACCACAGACAGTATGGCTCAGAGTGAGGAGCCGGAGGCATCAGGAGAGCTTGCAGCCTCGGAGGCAGAAGAAGGAGCTGCCGCTGAGACTGTAACGCAGACCCCTGAGATCATGGGCTATAAGCTTCTTTGGAGCGATGAGTTTGACGGAGATACCCTGGATGAGACCAAGTGGACCAGGGAACTGAGAGATCCCGGCTGGACCAATAACGAGCTGCAGGAATACACGGACTCGGATGAAAATATCTTTTTGAGAGACGGCTGCCTGGTACTCAAGGCTGTCAAGAGCGAGGTGGATGGTGAGACCTACTACACCTCGGGTAAGGTCAACAGCCAGAACAAGCAGGATTTCCAGTATGGCAAGGTAGTGGTCAAGGCAAAGGTGCCCGAGGGACAGGGCCTGTGGCCGGCTATCTGGATGATGCCCCAGGACGAGGGACGCTACGGACAGTGGCCCAAGTGCGGTGAGATAGATATCATGGAGGTGCTGGGAAATGATACAGCTACCTCATATTCCACCATCCATTATGGTGAGCCCCACGCCGAGCAGCAGGGAACCATTACCCTTAACGATGACAGCTTTTCCGACAGGTTCCATATCTACTGTGTGGAATGGGAGCCCGGTGAGATCAGGTTTTATACTGATGGGGAGAAGGTCCTGACGGTAAATGACTGGTACAGTGCCATAGAGGATTATGAATTTGACTATCCCGCACCTTTCGACCAGCCCTTCTTTGTACAGATGAATCTGGCTGTAGGCGGTGACTGGCCAGGCAATCCCGATGACAGCACTGATTTTGACAATGCGGAATTTGAGATAGATTATGTCAGGGTATATCAGCTGGAAGAGTATGATACCAATGTTACCAAGCCCGTGAAGGAATTCAGAGAGGCAGATGAATCCGGCAACTATATCCATAATGGCAATTTTGAAGAGGCCGAGGCCCTGGATGATGAGGAAGACTGGTCCTTCCTTAAATTCTCAGAGGGCGTGGGCGATGCTGCCATAGAGGACGGCGCCATAGTCATCAGTACTGATAATGCAGGCACTGAGGAATACTCCATCCAGTTAGTCCAGCCCGGGCTCACCATGTTAAAGGGTCATAAATATCAGGTGAACTTTGACATAAAATCGGACGAAGAACGTGACGGAGTGGTGTGCGTATCTGCACCTACGGCGGGCTGGATAAGATATCTTAATGATACGACCATCGACATAGGTACGGACTGGCAGACCTATACCTTTGAATTTGATATGACAGAGAAGGATGACAACAACGGCCGCCTGGAATTCAATCTGGGCAATCACGGCTATACCTCCACTGTGTATATTACCAATGTAAGTGTTGTGGACATTACGGAATAATGATTTTACTAAAGGACAGATTCGGGGCTTTGACCCGGGGCTGTCCTTTTTTTATTTTACGTGTAGTATTTTTGTAGTAAAATACGGATAAAATTGCACTTAAAAAGGAGAAAAATTATGCCGTCAGATTCTATTGAAAGTGTTGAAAGAAAAATAGCCCTGCTTTCCTCAAAAATGCAGGATGAGTCCATGGTCACAGGTGTGCAGGAGTTGAAAGACTATGCAAAGTACCTGGCAAACCCCAATGGTGAAACCAGGGAGCGTACCTTTAATCAGACCAGGGACAAGTTAAAGATGTTTTTGCTGGCCAATGACGGAACCGAGATTTCCGAAGATATGAAGACACATTTCAGATATATTTATGATGAGGTCGAGGCCATTAAGACAGATGCCAATATAGGTGTCTTCGGGAAAATGTTCAATTCTGAAAAGAAAAAGAGCAGACGGGCCGCCAGAGAACAGATGGAGAGGGCCAAGCAGCTTAAGGCCAATCAGGATGAAACTTTGGAAAATGAACAGACAATGTCTACATATGCCCCTGAAGTATTTGATGTATTGAATGATACTGAAGAGGAGTTTTCTCAGGCTTTTTCCCAGCCTCATTATGATGAGGTATATAGATTTGAGCGGGAGGCCAGGCAGTATGATAAGGCCTTTATCAAGCAGAGTACAAAGGCCAAATACCTGCGTTTGAGGAGAATGGAAAGAGGCATCGAGGCCTATAACGATGCCCGTCTGCAATTCAGCACCGATGCATCGGATCTGTATACCAAGATGTACATTCGCGGTGTTGAGAGTAGTGGTGAATTTAGAAATTTGACAAAGGAGGCTGCCAATCTGACAAGTCTGTCCAATGTGGCTAAATGGGATGGCACCCCGGAAAATTATGAGGATGCCCGCAAAGGTTATGAGACTATGCTGAACGGGACCCAACAGATCGAATATGATGTCTTCATGTTTATTAAGGAGAACTATAATATCTTTTTCAGAGCAACAGGAATCGGAGGAGAGGATGCGTGGTTATTCAGAAATGTTGATGTTTACGCCTTGAACCGGGAAAAGCTGGACTACGAGATTGAAATGGTGAATATGCTGCAGCAATCCAGATTTATGAATGAATATGTTAAGACAGAAGAGGGAGCAAGGGCCTATGATGAAAATCAGAAGCTGCTTCAGAGGCTGACCGCGGGAAGAGATTTCTTTGACAGCATGGTTAAGTATGTGGATGCCAAAGAGGATGAATACAGGGGAAATGAAATGGCGGGAAAAGCTCAGGCTCCTAAACTGGATACTATAGAACAGGCACTGAGGGAATCAGGCGTGGGAATTTAATTATACAGCCCTATGAAATTTGATCAGGGATAGAGCCGGGATTTACCCCGGAACTGTCCTTTTTTACTTTTATGTGCGGTGTTTCTGTAGTAAAATATAGAAATGATAACACCTGAAAGGATAAAGCCGATGGAAATAAAAAATGTAATGGTTGAAGAAAATATCTGTGATATATTTGATCCTCTTTATGTAGGCAGCCTGGCCGAGGAACTTAAGAGAGATACACTTATACTGGGGGCTTATGCGGCTTTGGATGATGGAAGCTGCACTGCTGCAGGACTGCTGATAGCGGAAATAAATGACAATATGCTTTTTATAAAATGGCTGTATGTACACCACGATTACAGAAATAAAAGAGTCGGCTCGGGTCTGGTGGGAATGCTGGCCGCCTGGGCAAGGCAGGAAGGCTTTGAAGGACTGTATACCTACTATTCCGATAATGATATGGGAACCTTCCTGAATCTTATCGGCTTTGACAATCAGATCAGTAAGGCTCAGGAGTTCGAGACCAGGATAGATGAGATAATAGAACTTCCCGGAGTGCAGAAATCCGCCAATATGATGCAGCTTGAGGACATGCCCCAGGTACTGCTGCGCAAATACAATGCAGAGGCTGATGTGAATGATTCCAAGGTATATGTCAGTCTTCCCATTGTTGCCTCCGATTACCTGGAGGAGTCTGCGGTATATATGGAGGGTGACGAGGTCAATTCCATTATGCTTATGAAGGAAACAGGCAGGAATATCAATATCTCCTATGCGTATGTTAAAAAGGGCAAGGAGCCGATTTTGATCAGGCTGATCTCTTACGTAAAGGCCCAATTATTGGAAAAATATCCGGCAAACAGGGGTATCAGCGTAGCTGCCATCAATCCCCAGTCAGTACAGCTGACACGCAAGCTCTTCCCTCATGCAATAGCAAAGAGTGTGTACGAAGCCTATATGCCTTTGAATTAGCCTGAAGCTAAATAGTTACGGTAGTTATTAAAGAAGATTAGGAGAGAGATCATGCCATCAGAATCTATTGAAAAAGTCGAAAGAAAAATAGCCCAGCTTTCTTCAAAAATGCAGGATGAATCTATGGTCACCGGCATGCGTGAGCTGAAAAATTACGTTCATTGTCAGGAGGATTCGAGTCAGACCAGGGAGAGAGGCTTTGCCCAGACAAAGGAAAAGCTGAAGATGTTTCTACTGGCCAATGACGGGACCGAGATTTCCCAGTATATGAAGGAATATTTCACAGACATTTCCGATGAGGTTGAAGCCATTAAGGCTGGCGCCAACATAGGTGTCTTTGAAAAAATGTTCAATTCGGAAAAGAAGGAAAGCAGAAAGCTCGCCAGGAGTCAGATGGAGAAGGCAAAGCAGCTTAGAGCAAGTCAGGATGCGACCCTTAAAAAGGAGAGAACGAATGCTGAGAGCGCGCCAAAGGTGTTTGGCACCTTAAATGAGACCGAGGTGGAATTTGCTGAGGCCTATAGACGTGAGGATTCTTTGGGGAAAACTGCTGATTATGAAAGGGAAGTCCAAAGCTTCGATAAGGCCTTTGTCAGACACAGCACAAAAGCAAAATATCTGCTTATGAAAAAAAAGCAGGGAGATATAGACGAATTTGATCGGGCCAGACTTGAGTTCAGCACAGATTCCTCAGACCTGTACAGCAAAATGTATCTTCGGGGTTTGAATTACTATGGAAGGAATGAGAAACCTTTGGCTGACCAGGCCGCCGGTTTGCGGGGGTTGTCCCAGGTGATGAAATGGCGTGGGTCTGAAGAAGATTATGACGATGCATATAGTGGCTATTTTGATATGAAAATTTCGGCTCAGCGTAGCCTGGATGAAACCCTTGACCATATTAATGTGAATAAATTCGGCGATTCGGTAAGCGATGAGGATGATTTTGATGAGGGAGTATTCAGTTCGGTTGATATTTATTCCATTTGCTTGGAAATGATGGAATATGAGATCAAGATGTTAACTATGCTGCAGAATTGTCAATTTATGAACGCTTTCACAAAAACTGACGATGGGGCAAGGGAATATGTGGAAAATGAAAAGATGCTTGAAAAATTAAAAGCAGCAAGGAATTACTTTGACAACGTAGTAAAATATGTGGATGCCAAAGAAGCTTTATACAGAGGAATTAGTGGGGATGAAGAGGCTCAAAAAGAGGAAGTGGACAGGATTAAGAGCCAAATAAGAGGTTCCTTCGATAATCTTTGGTTTAAGTCCTAAAGTTGTTTTTTTGAGGGTTGACACTTTAGCGTGTTTAAGTGTAATATAGTTGCAGACAAACCGATGAGAAAGAGTAGTAGCGATAGCCTCTGTCTTAGGAGAGAGCTGCGGATGGTGAGATCGCAGCAGGACACACTACAGTGAATGGACTTTCGAGGGCGAGCAGAAACGATTTATTCGGAGTATGGGAGACGGAGCAGACCCTTCGTGAACAAGGTCAGCATATGATGGTATGCGTTGAGTGGGTGTATTTTAATACACCAAGCCGGGTGGCACCGCAGGTTTATGATACCTGTCCCAGCAGAAATGCTAGGACAGGTTTTTTTGTGTGCAAAATAAATTGTAAACGGACAAGCCTGCCGGATATAAGGAGGAAATATGATATTAGACAAGATAGTTGAGGATAAAAAATTAAGACTTCCCGTGCATAAGCAGCTTGTAAGTGAATCTGAAATGCGTAAGCTTGCAGCAGCTGTAAACAGACAGGAGAATCTTTTTTTTAACGGCCTTAAAAAGGACGGCATTTCCATCATAGGGGAATTTAAGAAGGCTTCACCCAGCCTGGGACAGATTGAGGCCAAGGTGGACCTTTTGGAGAGGATAGAGGATTACAATGCCTCGGTGGATGCCATTTCCTGTCTGACAGAGGAGGATCATTTTAAGGGAAACACGGATTACCTTAAGACCATCAGGGAGAGGAGTGAGCTTCCTATCCTAAGAAAGGATTTCATGATAGATGAGTACCAGTTCTACGAGGCAAAGGCAATCGGAGCAGACGCAGTGCTGCTGATCACAGCCATCTTAGACGATGCGCAGATGCTTGCCTTCTACCAGCTGGCAAGGGAACTTAAGCTGGATGTGTTGGTAGAGACCCATGATGAATGGGAAATAGAGAGGGCGCTGAAGATCAATCCCAGGATAGTGGGAGTAAACAACAGAAATCTTAAGGATTTCAGCATTTCACTTGAAAATACCAAGAGGCTTAAAAAGTACATCCCTTCGGATAAGATCTACGTGGCTGAGAGCGGGATCATGAACGATGAGGATGTGAAATTCCTAAAGGAAACAGGTGTTGATGCATTCCTCATAGGCAGAGCCTTTATGGAATCACCTGATCCGAGGAAACTGGCAGCACACTGGAAGTCACTATGATCAGGAGGGCTTATGCAGATAAAGATATGCGGGATCACGGATATAAAAGAAGCAGCCTGGCTTAATGAAGCCGGGGTTGACTATGCGGGCTTTGTATTCTACGAAAAAAGCAGACGAAACATTACCCCTCAGGCGGCAGCGGAAATATTCACACAGCTGCATGAGAGCGTAAAAAAGGTGGCGGTGCTGGTATCGCCTACGGCAGACAGGATAAGGGAGATCCAAAAGATCGGCTTTGACATACTGCAGATACATAAGGAGCTGACGCCTGAAGCACTTGCGGCGGCCGGGCTGCCTGTATGGTATGCTCTGAATATTTCCGATGTAGGGGAACTTGAACAGAGACAGGATTATATCAGGTCTCTTCCTTCAGACCTTGCCCTGAAGATAAAAGCCATTGTGGTGGATGCCCCCCAGTTTGGCAGCGGGAAGACCTTTGACTGGCAGCAGAAAGCAGACAGTCCGGATATGACAGCAGCCCTAAGGCAAAAGGAAATCTTTTTAGACAGAAAATTTGTCCTGGCAGGGGGGCTGAATGCGGAAAATGTGGCAGAGGGGATAAGGATCTTTAAGCCCGATATCGTAGATGTGAGCTCATCAGTAGAAGGTGATAAGGGCAAGGACAGAACAAAGATAATGGAATTCACAGATGCAGTCAGAAGCATTTGAAAATAGCAGGTACAAAAGCAAAGTTTAAGAAAGGAGCAGACATGAACAAAAAAGCATATTACGGAGAATACGGAGGACAGTTCGTAAGCGAATCCCTGATGAACACACTGAATGAAATAGACGCAGCCTTTGAGGAGGCCATAAGGGATCCTGAGTTTTTGAAGCAGTATCATTATTATCTGAAGCAGTATGTAGGCAGGGAAACACCTCTGTATCTGGCTGAGAGGCTTTCCGAAAAATACGGCACAAAGATATATCTTAAGAGGGAGGACTTAAACCACACCGGAGCCCACAAGATCAATAATGTCATAGGACAGATACTTCTGGCTAAGAGAATGGGCAAGACCAAGGTAATAGCAGAGACCGGCGCCGGACAGCACGGAGTGGCAACTGCTACGGGAGCAGCCCTGTTTAACATGGAATGCACAGTGTATATGGGCAAGGAGGATGTCCAGAGGCAGGCCTTGAATGTAATGCGTATGGAAATGCTGGGAGCCAAGGTGGTCAGCGTGGAATCAGGCAGCAATACCTTAAAGGATGCCACCAATGAGGCCATCAGGACCTGGGCAAAGACGGCAGAGGATACCTTCTATATAATCGGTTCGGCCATTGGTCCCTATCCTTATCCCAAGATGGTCAAGGAATTTCAGGCGGTGATCAGCAGGGAAGCCAAGAAGCAGCACTACGAGGCAGAGGGCAGACTGCCTGACGTGGTCATGGCCTGTGTGGGAGGCGGTTCCAATTCCATAGGCATGTTTGCTGATTTCATAGATGAGGAAGGCGTGGAGCTTATAGGTGTTGAGGCAGCAGGCAAGGGCATAGATACCAATGAGCATGCAGCCAGTATGGCCAAGGGACGTCCGGGAGTGCTTCATGGCACACGCTCGTATCTGCTGCAGGATGATGACGGCAACATACAGCTGGCCCACTCCATCAGTGCAGGTCTTGATTATCCCGGTGTGGGACCCGAGCACGCTTACCTGCATGATACAGGCAGAGCAAAATATGTACCCATCACTGATACGGAGGCAATGGATGCTCTTATGGAGCTTACCCAGATGGAGGGCATCATTCCCGCAATAGAGAGTGCCCATGCCATGGCCTATGCCTTCAAGAAAGCCAAAGAAATGACACCTGACCAGTCCATGATAGTATGCCTGTCGGGAAGAGGTGACAAGGATGTCAATACCATATCAAATTACCTTGCAGGCAAGGGATATCTTAACTAGGAAGGGAGAAAAGCAATGGCAAACAGAATAGAAAAGCAGCTTTCACTGCTTAAGGAAAAAAACGAAAAGGCTTTTATCACATATATAACAGCAGGACTTCCAAATATGGAGGCCACAAAGCAGATCATCAGGGCCCAGGTGGGCAGCACGGATATCATTGAGCTGGGGATCCCCTTCTCAGATCCCATAGCTGACGGACCTGTCATCCAGACAGCCAGCTATGAAGCCATACAAAACGGTGCTTCTCTTAAGAAGACCTTTGCCCTTATGGAGGAACTCAGAGCTGAGGGAATTGAACAGCCCATTGTATTTATGATGTACTACAATGCCGTGGTCAATTACGGCATTGAGGCCTTTGTGGATAAATGCCGTAAGACAGGCGTGGACGGACTTATTATCCCCGACCTTCCCTTGGAGGAACAGGATGACCTAAAGGCAGCCCTTGAGGGAGATGACACCACAATACTTATACAGCTGGTAAGCCCTGTCAGTGCTGACAGGATACCTGAGATCCTGGATGGCGCAAGAGGCTTTGTATACTGTGTATCCAGCATGGGCGTTACGGGACAGGCTGCGGATTTCCATAAGGAGGTCATAAATTATCTGAGCAGCGTAAAGGCCATAGCCAAGATCCCTGTTATGATGGGCTTTGGCATCAGGCAGGCTGCGGATGTGGCCCCTATGAAGGACATTATAGATGGCGCCATTGTAGGCTCATATTTTATCAATCTTATGAGAGAAAATGACTTTAAGCCCGAGGCCGCAAAGGAATATGCAAGCCGCTTTAAAAAGGAACTTAACAGCCTGTAGGAGACATGAACGGGCTGCAAAATCCCATACTACACCAACAGATAAAGGAGAGAAAAAATGATCAGGGAAGCAATTGAAAAAATCGTAAACAAAGAAGACCTTACTTATGATGAGGCATACACAGTAATGAATGAGATAATGGGTGGTGAATCCTCACCTACCCAGAATGCAGCCTTCTTAGCTGCACTTTCAGCCAAATCAGCCAAGGCTGAGACAGTAGATGAGATCATGGGCTGTGCTGCAGCCATGAGGGAACATGCTCTCAAGGTAGACCTTAAGGGAATGGAGACTCTCGAGATAGTAGGTACCGGCGGAGATAAGGCAGGCAGCTTCAACATTTCCACCACCACCGCTTTCATAGCTGCGGCAGCAGGCATTAAGGTATCAAAGCATGGCAATAGGGCAGCCTCTTCCAAATCCGGAACTGCTGACTGCCTGGAAGCCCTCGGAGCCAATATCCAGTTAGAGCCCGAGCAGTGCGTAAGACTATTGGAAGATACGGGCTTCTGTTTCTTCTTTGCCCAGAAGTATCACACTTCCATGAAGTATGTGGGCGCTATCAGAAAGGAACTGGGCTTCAGGACCGTGTTCAACATCTTGGGCCCCATTACCAACCCCGGCCATCCTGCAATGCAGCTGCTGGGAGTATATGATGAGTATCTTGTGGAGCCTCTGGCCAGAGTACTTGCGGGCCTGGGAGTTAAGAGAGGCTTGGTTGTATACGGACTTGAGAAACTGGATGAGATCACCTGCGTGGGACCTACTGCTGTATGTGAGATCAACAATGGCTGGTACAAATCCTACAGGATCGCTCCGGAGGATTTCGGCTTTGAGCGCTGCAACAAGGAAGACCTGGTAGGTGGAACACCTGAAGAAAATGCCCGGATCACCAGGGATATACTGAGCGGTAAGGAGCAGGGAGCCAAGAGAAATACTGTCCTTATGAATGCAGGTGCGGCTTTGTATATTTCGGGAAAGGCTGATACAATAGCAGATGGAGTAAAGAAAGCCGCAGAGCTTATCGATAACGGAGAAGCCCTTAAGGCCCTGGATAAGTTTGTGGCTGAGTCAAATAAGTGATCAGAGAGGAATAAGTGTAAAATGAAAGAACTTGAGAATTTATTATCCTGCAGAGAGAGCATAAAGGTGGTGGATGCTACCTTAAGGGATGGTGGCCTGGTAAATGATTTCTATTTTGATGAGGATTTCGTAAAGGCACTCTATAAGACCAATGTGGCAGCAGGCATAGATTATATGGAGGTGGGCTACAGAGCCGATAAGACCATGTTTGATGTGGACAAATTCGGCATCTGGAAGTTCTGCGATGAGGATTCCATTCGCGGTGTCATAGGAAATAACGAGGACAGCGGTCTTAAGCTGGCCCTGATGGCGGATGTGGGACGCTGTGACTATAAGAAAGATATCTTAAAGAAGGAGGACAGCGTTATTGACCTGGTAAGAGTGGCAACCTATATACATACCATGCCCCAGGCCATAGCCATGATCGAGGATGCTCACAACAAGGGCTATGAGACCACCTGTAATATCATGGCTCTGTCCACAGCCCAGGAAAATGATGTAAAGGTGGCTCTGGATATGCTGGGCAAGTCACCTGTTGACTGCATATACATTGTGGACAGCTATGGTTCCATTTATCCTGAGCAGATGACCAGGATATGCGACCTGTACTTAAGCGCAGGAGCCAAATACGGCAAGAAGATAGGCATACATGCCCATAATAACCAGCAGCTGGCTTTTGCCAATACAGTTGAGGCCTGCGGCTGCGGCGTGGATTATCTGGATGCGACCTACTCGGGCATGGGCAGAGGGGCAGGCAACTGCTATATGGAATCCCTCATAGCCTTCCTGCACAATCCCAAGTACAACCTCTACCCTATCCTTAAGTTCATTGAAAATTATATGAATCCTCTTAAGGCTTCAGGCAAGGCCGTATGGGGTTATGACACCCAGTATATGCTTACGGGAATGTTAAACCAGCATCCCAAGTCAGCCATAGATTACACCAGGAAGGAAAGGAAGGATCTGGCTGAATTTTACAAGGAAATATCAACACAGGATTATTGAACAGTAGATTACGAGGTATAAAATGCTTACACCCAGCTTAGAAGAAGCTAAGAAATATTGCGAGGATTATAAATACGTACCGGTCAAAAAGGAGATCTTCTCTGATATAAGGACTCCCATACAGGTGCTTAAGATACTGAAGGCCAAAAGCGAGCATGTATATATGCTTGAATCAGTGGAAAACCAGGAAAACTGGGGACGCTACACCTTCCTGGGCTATAGCCCCAGCCTGTGCATTACCTGCATGAATGGTCTTCTCACCGTACAGGATGATGGGGGAAATGTGCTTAAAAGTGAGCAGCTGGACCATCCGGCTCAGTATCTTAAGGAAATGCTGGCCTACTATAAGAGTCCGAAGCTTGAGGATTTTCCTACCTTTACAGGCGGCCTGGTAGGCTATTTTGCCTATGATTATATCAAATACGCGGAGCCCAGGCTCAAACTGGATGCCGAGGATAATGAGCATTTCAAGGATATGGACCTGATGCTCTTTGACAAAGTCATTGCCTTTGACAATGTGAAGCAGAAGATTGTGCTCATAGCCAATGCTTCCACCCGTAATATTGAGGAAAGCTACCGTAAGGCTGAGGCAGATATAGATGAGATGATAGACCTTATCAGAAACGGGAAGGAGGCGGATATAGAGCCCGGCCGTATGCTGGGGGATTACCGCAGACTCTTTGATGAAGAGGCCTTCTGCAAAATGGTGGAGAAGGCCAAGAATTATATCTATGAAGGGGACATATTCCAGGTGGTGCTGTCCAACAGGCTGGAGGCCGATTTTGAGGGCAGTCTCTTTGATACCTACAGGGTGCTTCGTACCATTAATCCTTCGCCCTATATGTTTTATTTTTCAGGTGATGATATAGAGGTGGCCGGGGCTTCTCCCGAGACCCTGGTCAAGCTTGAAAACGGGGTGCTGCATACCTTCCCTTTGGCGGGTACAAGGCCCAGGGGCAGGACAAAAGAGGAGGACCTTATGCTGGAGAAAGAACTTCTGGCGGATGAAAAGGAGCGGGCAGAGCATAACATGCTGGTGGATCTGGGCCGCAATGATATAGGTAAGATAAGCCGCTTCGGTTCCGTGGAGGTGGAAAAATACATGTCCATAGAGCGCTATTCCCATGTAATGCACATAGGCTCTACAGTAAGGGGTGAGCTGGCCGAAGATAAGCATGAGATAGATGCCATCGACGCCATACTGCCTGCGGGAACTTTATCCGGTGCACCCAAGATTAGGGCCTGCGAGATCATCAATGAGCTGGAAAACAATAAGAGGGGCATCTACGGAGGTGCCATAGGCTATGTGGATTTCACGGGTAATCTGGACACCTGCATTGCCATCAGGATCTGCTATAAGAAAAACGGCAAGGTCTTTGTAAGGAGCGGTGCCGGTATTGTGGCCGATTCGGTACCCGTAAATGAATATAATGAGTGCATCAACAAGGCCAGGGCTGTAATGACTGCCATTGAACAGGCACAGGGATTGGAGGCTTAGGATGATATTACTTATAGATAATTATGACAGCTTTTCCTATAATCTCTATCAGCTGGTAGGAAGCATTGATCCTGATATTAAGGTCATAAGAAATGATGAAATGACCGTAGAAGAAATAGAAAAATTAAATCCCGACAGGATAATCATATCTCCCGGCCCCGGAAAACCTGCCGATGCGGGAATCTGTGAGGAAGTCATAAGATACTTTGCGGGCAGGATCCCGATCTTGGGAGTATGTCTGGGTCATCAGGCCATCTGTGAAGCCTTCGGTGGACAGGTCAGCTATGCGGCAAAGCTTATGCACGGCAAGATGAGTCTTGTCAGTGTGGATACAGAGTCACCTTTATTTAAGGGACTTGATAAGAAGATCGAGGTGGCCAGATACCATTCCCTGTCAGCTGTAAGGGATAAGCTTCCGGACTGCCTTAAGGTCACAGCCCAAAGTGATGACGGAGAGATCATGGCAGTAATGCACAGGGATTATCCGGTCTATGGGGTTCAGTTCCATCCTGAATCCATCCTAACGCCCAAAGGAATGGTGATCTTAAAGAATTTTATCGGATAAAATACACAACAGATTTGCGCAAAATATTTAATTTGTTAAAAATATGCACAAAAATCTTTATACTTGGTCAGCATTATGGTAAAATATTCTCAATATCGGCTGGGAAGGGAGTGTATGATTTACTTTCCGGCAGTGTGGATGATTAAAAGGTAAGAGAGGGTAATGAAATGGGCGTTAATAATGCTAAGACCAGGGGATTTAATTTTCACAAGATGCTGCTTATGTTTGCTCTGATACCGCTTGTTGTATCAGTTGCAGTGATCACCATTTTCCTAACGGTGAACGCAAAAAAAGAAATTAAGTCATCTATGCATAACTATATGTATTCAATGGCTGAGTCAGAAGGTGAAGGACTGTATGCTGATAAGCTTGCTTTCGGCGACAGTGCTATGAGTACGGAGAGCCTGACGGAATATCTGCAGGACATAGCACTTATTGATGTCCCCAGTTCTTATGCTTATGTGGCTGATGCTTCCGGAACCATGTTATGGCATCCTACATCAGAGAAGATAGGCGAGCCCGTGACCAACACGGTTATATTGGGAGTCTGTGCTGACATGGCAGCAGGCACCAACGATGGAACCAGCGTTGTGGAATATGAATTTAACGGAGCCCAGAAATATGCCGGCTACTATGTAGCGCCTGATAACAGCTTTGTGCTTGTTATTTCAGCTGATGAGGATGAAGTGCTGGGCAACCTGAATGACTTTGCCAACATAGGCATGGGTATCGCATTTGGCATGGTCATTGTTTTCTTTATAATAGCATCCCTGTTCTCAAAGGTAGTTACCAAGCCTCTTAATAAGGTAGTAAAAGCTCTTAAGGATACAGCGGACGGCAATCTTTCCGCCAATACCATGATCACAGCCAAGGTATCTGAGACAGGAGAGCTTATAGCTGCAGCCAAGACTCTGCAGAAGGTATTGCAGAAGACTATTGGTGATACCCAGAATATCAGTAATGAGCTGTCGTCCGGAGCTGAATCTGTGGCAGCCATGGCACAGAAGTCCAAGGATGGTTCAGACCAGATTTCCATGGCTATGGAGGACCTGGCTCAGGGAGCTACGTTTATGGCCCAGAGTGTGCAGTCCATTAATGAGCAGATAATAGAGA
>R03__coassemble_388_pt1 | contig 26159 bp, 22 predicted proteins | sample R03__metabat2_low_PE_031 | metagenome-assembled genome bin R03
GCTTGCGGAAAAAGAAAATGTTGTAATGGACGGCAGGGATATTGGCACGGTGGTTCTTCCTAATGCCCAGGTCAAGATATACCTTACCGCCTCAAGTGCAGTAAGGGCAACAAGAAGATATAAGGAACTGATTGAAAAAGGACAGACGGCCGACCTGAATAAAATAGAAGCAGATATCATTGACAGGGATAACAGGGATATGACACGAGAGATAAGTCCTTTAAGGCAGGCCGAAGATGCCATTCTCATTGACAGCTCTGATATGACCATAGACGAGGTCGTGGCCAGAATGACTGAGATAATAGAAAACAAAATTAGTTAAATTTGATTTTAATTTCGGAGTTTATGCATGAACGTTATAATGGCAGAAAGCGCGGGCTTTTGTTTTGGCGTAAAAAAAGCAATGGACATGGTAGAGGAACAGATTGAACAGAAGGGCGATCTTCCTATATATACATACGGACCCATTATTCATAACGCTGAGGTGGTCAGAGACCTGGAAAGCAGGGGAGTGATCACCATAAAGGATGATGAGGAACTGAAAAAGGTCCCTAAGGGTATTATGATAATCAGATCCCATGGCGTGCCCAAAAGGGTAAATGACACGCTCCTGGATATGGGCTTTAAAATAGTAGATGCCACCTGCCCCTTTGTGAAGAGAATCCATAATGAAGTCAGCAGGCAGAGTGCCCAGGGTAAAAAAATAATAATCGTAGGCAATGCCACCCACCCGGAGGTTGAAGGGATCATTGGCTGGTGCAATTCAAAACCATATGTTATCGAAAGCGTTGATGAAATTGAGAATATACCCTTCAGACAGGATGAATCCTATTGCCTTGTGAGCCAGACAACCTTTAATCACAGAAAATTTAAAGATATTGTTGAAAAAATAGCGCAAATAGGATATGATGTTACTGTTGTGGATACTATATGCAATGCAACCGATGAGCGCCAGCGCGAAAGCCGCGAGGTCGCTAAGCGTGTTGACACTATGATAGTGATAGGAGATGCTCACAGTTCCAATTCGAAGAAACTGTTCGAGATCTGTAAAGAAGAGTGTGAGGATACACATTTTATCCAGACTCTTAATGACTTGAAATTAGAGCTACCTAAATCTGTCCGACTGGTGGGTATTACAGCGGGGGCTTCTACCCCAAACAATATTATTGAGGAGGTTCAAAATTATGTCAGAGTTGACTTTTGAACAAATGTTAGAAGAATCATTCAAAACAATCCATTCGGGAGAGGTAGTAGAGGGTACTGTTATCGACGTTAAGCCTGATGAGATCATCCTTAACATCGGATACAAGTCAGATGGTATCTTAACACGTAACGAGTATACTAATGAATCTAATGTAGACCTTACTACGGTTGCCAAGATAGGTGACAAGATGGAAGTTAAGGTCATTAAGGTTAATGACAGCGAAGGACAGGTGCTTCTCTCTTATAAGAGACTTGCTGCTGAAAAGGGCAACAAGAGGATTGAAGAGGCATTTAACAACCAGGAAGTTCTCAAGGCCAAGGTTACACAGGTCCTTGACGGCGGTATCTGCGTTGTAGTTGATGAGGTCAGGATCTTTATTCCCGCAAGCCTTGTTTCAGACCAGTATGAGAAGGATCTTACAAAGTATGCAGGACAGGAGATTGAATTTGTCGTAACAGAGTACAATCCCCGTAAGCGTCGTTACATCGGCAACAGACGCATGCTTCTTTCAGCAGAAAGAGAAAAGGCTCAGCAGGAGCTTCTTGGCAGGATAAATATCGGCGATGTTATAGAAGGCGTTGTAAAGAACGTAACTGATTTCGGTGCTTTTATCGATCTCGGCGGAGCAGACGGACTCCTTCATATCTCCGAGATGAGCTGGGGCAGAGTAGAGAGCCCTCGCAAGGCATTCAAGGTTGGAGATAATGTAAAGGCTTACATCAAGGATATCTCAGGCAATAAGATTGCACTTTCATGCAAGTTTGATAATGAGAATCCCTGGAAGGATGCTGAGACCAGATTTGCAGTTGGCAATGTTATCACAGGCAAGGTTGCCCGTATGACAGATTTCGGTGCATTTGTTGAGCTTGGCGGCGGTGTTGATGCGCTGCTGCATGTATCACAGATTTCGAAGGATCATATTGAGAAGCCCAGCGATGTCCTTAAGGTAGGCGACGAGGTTACTGCAAAGATTGTTGATTTCTCTCTTGCAGATAAGAAGATCAGCCTTTCCATAAAGGCAATGCTTGAGCCTGAAAAGGAAGAAAAGGCCGAGGAAGATGCTGATGTTGTTTCAGTTGATATCGAGAAGGCTATAGCTGAAGGCGTGGATGCTGAATAATTATTGATTGTAAGACGCGTACGCTTTTGCGTGCGCGTTTTTTAATAAGACTGACTTTGGGGGCAAAATGACATACGATTATAATTATTTTATGAAAGAGGTATACAGGCTGACGGGTATAGACCTTACCTCTTATAAAGAAAATCAAATGAAGCGCCGTATTGACGCCCTTATTACCAAACATAAGATCGGGGACTATAAAAACTATGTGGATATCCTTGAAAAGGATAAGGATATGCTCAACGAATTTGTTGAGTATATTACCATAAATGTGTCTGAATTTTATCGTAATCCCGAGCAGTGGAAGATACTTTCCGAACGCGTATTTCCCGAGCTTATTGAGGCAAATAACAAAAAGCCTCTGAAAATATGGTCAGCTGCCTGTTCTACAGGAGATGAACCTTACAGTCTGGTGATGTGCCTTTCCAAGCTTATGCCCATAAATCAGATCAAGATCATTGCAACGGATATTAGCAATGAGATCATAGATAAGGCTAAGATAGGAATATATGGTGAGAAGAGCCTGGCAGGAGTGCCTGCGGATCTCAAGGCAAAATATTTTACTCAGAATGGCGGTTTTTATTCCATAAGCGATGAGATTAAATCAAGAGTGGAATTCCGCAAACAGAACCTTTTAAAAGATGATTATCTTAAGGACTGCGACCTGATAGTCTGCAGAAATGTGCTTATATATTTTACTGAAGAGGCTAAAAGCCAGGTCATCAGAAAATATTATCAGGCCCTTAAGCCCGGAGGGGTATTGTTTATAGGTTCTACCGAACAGATCATTGATTATAAAGAGATCGGATATAAGAGGATTGATTCCTTCTTTTATCAGAAATAATAAAAAGCCCGGTGTTGCCGGGCTTTTATTATACTTATTTTTCGTTATACATCATGGCGAGTACATGTTGTGCATATTTGTTGAATACAGCTCTGCTGCTTTTTAATTCATCTGTCAGTTCAAAGAACATAAGAGGTGATGAATATTCGCGTTTGAATACAGGCTCGAATTCATCACTCCATTGCTGGAGGTAGTCGGCGTATTTCCGGGTATAACAGTCGGAAGCTTTGGCCTGCTGCCTGAAATCTCTGTCAACATATTCACTTACGGATTTGTGGATGGCCATGTCCTCCTCGGGCAGATAGAAATAATCCTGATAATTTTCGTAAAAATATTTCATTTCCTCCTGGAAAAGAGGAACCTTGAGTACGGCTTCTTTTCCGGAAGCAGTAAAATAACAGCCGTTTGCATTGAAATTCACGGGCTTGACCAGGGCACTGGGAAGCTTAAGAGTCATGACAAGCTCTTTTTTGCTAAGGCTGTTAACATCGTTGTAAACGTTGGTCTGGACCTTCTTTACAAGGATGTCTTCGCTGAAGATATCGCAATAATTGAGTATGGGCAACAGTCTTATCATGCCCAATACATCCTCATAATTGTGAAGTATCAGGAAATTGCAAAGTTCCTCGTCATGGCTTTCGGTATATTCCCTGTAGACCTTGATGAGGTCGCGGCCGTTATATTCATCATCTCTTTCAATGCCCATAAAACCTTCTATGGATTTTTGCTTGCAGGAAGAAAGCCTTAAAATGTGCTTGAGGGAATAGATCCTTTTGTAAATATCCAGGCCTTCATAGGAATCAAAGTTAAAATCTATCCCATTTGCTTCGCAACGCTTCAGTATAAAGGGAAGATCAAAGGAATTACCATTGAAATGTACAAGCATTCCATATGGACTGATCTTCTCAATAAATTTGAGTAATATTTCCTTCTCTTCTGAAGCATTTTCTGCCATAAACTGGCATACACACCAGTCACCTGCATTATAGGTTGCAAGGCCAAGCATATAAATATGATTATATTCGCGGCTTAAACCTGTTGTCTCGATGTCTACAAAAACAACTTTGCTTAGGTCACCGAGCTTGGAGATGGTATCTGGCTCCAGGGAAATTGATACACGCTTTTCGTTTGTCTTCATAATTATCCTTTTTAAAAACTTTCCTTAAACATTTTCGGTAGTATTTTACCATAAAAAATAGTATTATAAAAGGAGTGAAAAAAGGAGATTTCATATGGCAAAACATACATTTGTGGGAGGGGTACATCCCAATGACGGCAAGGATCTGTCCAAATCCAAGCCCATTGTCGATGTAAAGCCCAAAGGGAACCTGGTTTATCCACTTAGCCAGCACATAGGAGCACCGGCTGTTCCGGTTGTGAAAAAGGGGGATTACGTTAAGAGAGGTCAGCTTATTGCTGAAGCCGGCGGTTTCGTATCGGCTCCCATATATTCGTCAGTAAGCGGCAAGGTTGTGGCTATAGAACCCAGACGTGTGGTGACCGGCGACAGTGTTATGAGCATTGTGGTGGAAAATGACAATCTTTACGAAGAGGTTTTCTATTCCCCGGTTAGTGATACGTCGGTTTTGAGCAGGGAAGAGATACTTGAACGCATAAAGGCCGGCGGCGTAGTCGGTATGGGCGGAGCAGGTTTCCCGACACATGTCAAATTATCACCCAAGGAACCCGAAAAGATTGAATACTGTATAGCGAACTGCGCTGAGTGCGAGCCTTACCTGACCAGTGATTACCGCAGAATGGTAGAGGAACCTCAGAAGCTGATCGATGGACTTAAGATCATTTTACAGCTTTTTGATAATGCCAAGGGCATCCTGGCAGTTGAGGACAATAAGACCGATGTGGCTATGGAATTAAAGAAGCTGACTAAGGATGAGCCAAGGATAATGGTCAAGCTTCTAAAGACCAAATATCCACAGGGATCTGAGCGCCAGCTTATATTTGCCACTACAAAGAGAGCCATAAACTCTGATATGCTTCCTGCTGATGCGGGCTGCGTTGTGGATAATGTCGATACCATAGTAGCAGTCTATAATGCGGTCAAGGAAGGCAAGCCCCTGATGGAAAGGATAGTTACCATTACAGGTGACTGTATAAGAAGACCTCAGAATTTCAGAGTACATATAGGTACTAATTACAGGGAACTGATAGACGAGGCCGGTGGCTTTAAAAAGGAACCGGAAAAGATCATTTCCGGTGGCCCTATGATGGGCTTTGGCCTGTTTGAACTGGATGTTCCCACTACCAAGACCGCCTCGGCACTTTTGTGCCTATCCCATGACGACGTTAGCGCGTCAAAGCCCACAGCCTGCATCAACTGCGGTATGTGTGCTGAGGTCTGCCCGGGCAGGATAGTTCCCAAGATCGTGGCAGATCTGGCTGAAAGAGGCGACAAAGAGGGCTTTACAGCCAAAAACGGAATGGAATGCTGTGAATGCGGCTGCTGTTCCTACATATGTCCTGCAAAACGTAATCTTACACAGTCCATCAAATCCATGAGAAAGATGGTACTGGCGGACAGAAAAAAGAAGTAAAGGAGAAGTGTGATGAGTGATTTGATGAAGGTATCATCCAATCCGCATATTAGATCAAAGGTAAGCACGGACAAGATAATGCTTATGGTTGTTATAGCGCTTCTTCCCACTACTGTCTTTGGAATAATAAATTTCGGATTACATGCACTTTTGGTGGTAGGTGTGAGCGTTATTACCACCGTTTTGACGGAACTGATCTATGAGCTGCTGCTTAAAAAGCCCATAACCATAGGGGACTGGTCGGCAGTGATCACGGGGCTTTTGCTGGGACTTAATCTCCCGCCTATGGCTCCCTTATATCTGCCAATCCTCGGAGGTATCTTTGCCATACTGGTTGTTAAGATGCTCTTTGGCGGACTGGGGCAGAATTTTATGAATCCGGCACTGGCAGGAAGATGTTTTCTGCTTATATCTTTCCCTGCGGCAATGACTGATTTTGCCTGTGATGCCTATACCTCTGCCACGCCTCTTGCCTCGGTCAAGGCAGGAGAGAGCGTTGATATAGTAAGCATGGTCATAGGAAAGACTGCCGGTACGATCGGAGAGACCTCTATGATCGCCATTGTATTCGGGGCCTGCATACTGCTTTTGGTAGGGGTAATAGACCTTAGGATCCCCGCCAGCTATATTATAACGTTCGTTATCTTTATATGTATTTTCGGCGGACATGGCTTTGACATGGATTATGTTGCGGGCAATCTGGCAGGCGGCGGACTTATGCTGGGGGCTTTCTTTATGGCAACTGACTACGTTACCAGACCTGTGACCAAGCTGGGACAATATGTTTTCGGAATCATTTTGGGTATACTCACCGGTATATTCAGAGTATTCGGTCCCAGTGCTGAGGGCGTCAGCTATGCCATCATAATCGGCAACCTCTTAGTGCCTTTGATCGAGAAATGCACATATCCCAAGGCTTTCGGAAGAGGAGGCGAGCGTCTATGAAAGAAATGCTTAAAAATGCGGCCATTCTTCTTGGCATAACAGTTGTTGCGGGATTTTTGCTTGGGTTGGTGTATGCAAATACCAAGGATATTATTGCCCAGAGAGAATATGATGAAAAGGTCGAATCCTATAACGAGGTCTTTGCGGATGCCGACAGCTTCGAAGAGGTCATGGATTTTATGACTGAGGATGTAAGGAATGATCTTGATGGAGCGGGATTTGAGTCAGAAGATATTGATGAACTGAATATAGCAAAGGATGCTTCGGGCAATACTTTGGGCTATGTTATGACTTTGACCACCCATGAAGGCTACGGCGGTGATATACAGTTTACCCTGGGAGTATGCCTGGATGGCACTGTCAACAGTATTTCCATACTGGATACCAGCGAAAGCCCGGGACTGGGCCTGGAGGCTGATAAGGTGCTTAAGCCACAGTTTGAAAATAAATGTGTGGAAAGCTTTACCTATACCAAAACAGGCTCTACTTCCGACAGCGAGATTGATGCCATAAGCGGAGCTACCATAACCACAAATGCAGTGGTAAATGGTGTGGACTGCGGTTTGTACTACTTTAATAATTATTTAAAGGGAGGTGCAGACAATGAATAAATGCCTTGAAAGATTATATAACGGTATCGTTAAGGAAAATCCGACCCTGGTACTGATGCTTGGAATGTGCCCCACACTGGCAGTGACCACTTCAGCTTTCAACGGTCTGGGAATGGGCCTTACCACAACGGTGGTACTGGCACTGAGCAACGTTATCATAAGCCTGATGAGAAAGATCATTCCGGATAAGATAAGGATTCCCGCATTTATTGTAATAATAGCAAGCTTTGTTACCATAATGCAGCTGCTCCTGCAGGCTTATCTGCCCTCGCTCAATAAATCCCTGGGAATGTACATCAGCCTGATAGTTGTTAACTGTATTATCTTGGGAAGAGCAGAGGCTTACGCCTACAAAAATCCTGCATTGCCCAGTTTCTTTGATGGCCTGGGTATGGGACTGGGCTTTACCATCGCCTTGACCATCATAGGTATGATAAGGGAATTTATCGGAGGCTGCAGCTTCTTTGGAATAGAACTGAACTGGTTCACACCTGTGGGTATATTCAAAATGGCCCCCGGAGCTTTCTTTGTTCTGGCCATACTGACGGCCATACAGAATGCGGTTAAGATCAATGGCGCAAAGAAAGGAAAGGATGTTTCCAAGATCCAGTCCGGCTGCGGCAATGACTGCATGAACTGTAAGATGGAGGGTTGTGCGGACAGAAGCCTGCCGGACGTGGAGCTCTCAGAGGAAGACATAGAGGACACAAGGAAGAAATCCGAATCACTTAAGGAGGGCAGATAAATGGAAGTTAAGGAACTGTTGGTCATTCTTATCAGCTCTTCGCTGGTAAGCAATGTTGTATTAAGCCAGTTTTTGGGAATTTGCCCTTTTTTGGGAGTTTCCAAAAAGATAGAGACTGCTGCGGGCATGGGAGGTGCTGTTATTTTCGTAATAACCCTGTCGAGCCTTGTTGCGGGATGTATTTACAAATATCTGCTAAAGCCTTTTGATATGGCCTATCTGCAGACAATCGTATTCATTCTTGTCATTGCGGCCCTTGTACAGTTTGTGGAAATGTTTTTGAAGAAATTCATGCCGGGGTTATACAAATCCTTAGGTGTGTATCTGCCGCTTATTACAACAAACTGTGCCGTATTGGGCGTTGCCATAACCAATGTTACCAAGGAATATAACATACTCGAGGGAACAGTAAACGGCTTTGCCACGGCTGTGGGCTTTACCATCTCCATAGTGATACTGGCCGGAATAAGAGAGAAAACCCAGTTTAATGACTTCCCAAAGCCTTTTAAGGGAATGCCCATTGTGCTGGTGACTGCCGGGCTGATGGCCATTGCTTTCTGCGGCTTTTCAGGTCTGCTTTAAGGAGGGTGAAATATGAATATAGTACTTTCTGCAACCCTTCTTATAGGTTGCGTTGGATTGTTTGTGGGCCTGTTTCTTGGACTGGCCGGCATCAAATTTAAGGTTGAAACTGATGAAAGGGAGGAGGCTGTCACGGCTGCACTCCCCGGAAATAACTGCGGTGGCTGTGGTTATCCCGGCTGTAGCGGTCTGGCGGCTGCCATTGTAAAAGGAGAGGCGCCTGTTAACGGATGCCCTGTGGGCGGAGAGCCGGTGGCAAAGGCTGTTGCAAAGATCATGGGCGTCGAAGCGGGTGAAAGCGTACATATGACGGCCTTTGTTAAATGTCAGGGAGACTGCGATAAGACCAGGCTGGATTATGAATATTGCGGCAATGAGGACTGCTCAATGCTGGCCTTTGTACCAAATGGCGGACCCAAGAACTGCAACCACGGCTGTCTGGGCTTTGGCAATTGTGTGAAGGCCTGCCCCTTTGATGCGATTCATGTTGTAAACGGGGTGGCTGTAGTAGATAAGGAAGCATGTAAGGCCTGTGGCAAATGCGTTGCTGCCTGTCCCAAACATCTTATTGAGATGGTACCCTATGATAGTCATATAAGGGTTGCCTGTGCCAATCATGACAAGGGCCCCATCACCATGAAGGCCTGTGATGTGGGCTGTATTGGCTGTGGCATATGCATGAAGAACTGTCCCATGGAGGCTGTTAAGGTTGAAAACTTTGTGGCTAAGATTGACTATGACAAGTGCAGCCAGTGCAGGACCTGCATGGAAAAATGTCCCAAGAAGGCCATAATAGAGTGTTAGAATGAAGTTTGATGAAGATCTAGATGAAAATACAGGTGGTATTCCTGTCATATATATGTCCCTTGGAGTATCCCTTTTTATCCTGATGGTCCTGGGCGTTGTACTGATCGGCAACAGCTCAAACAAGAACAATTCGGGCAATTATCAGGCTATGGTGGAGGCTACAAAGGAGGCGCAGGCTTTGGCTGACGCCGAGGCGACGCCCACATCCTACGATGATTCACTTACTGCTAATGATCTTGATATCTGGGACATGTATCCCAAGAATGCCCAGGAGGAAGATTATATCGATCCCAAGGCAGATGTGGAGGCCTCTGAAAAGCTTATGGCTACTCCTACGCCTGAGGCATCAAAGGAGATCGATTATGATGATGGTGAGCATGTCAAGATCACCTATGCGGATGGTTCTGTGGAATGGGTAAAGATAAACGATAAGTGGGCCAAAAATACCTATGATTTCACCAATCTTGTCAACTCCGGCGGAAAAATGCGATATTATTCGGATGGCAAAAATGTTTCTTTCCTGGGGATAGATGTTTCCAAATATCAGGGTACGGTGGATTTTACCCAGGTCAAAGATCAGGATATAGATTTTGTTATGATCCGCGTGGGCCAGAGGGGATATAAGACCGGAGCCCTGTCAATGGATGATAATTTTGAGACCAATTTTACAAAGGCGACTGAAGCGGGACTGGATGTGGGAGTATATTTTTATTCCCAGGCAGTGACTACACAGGAGGCCCTGGATGAAGCAAATATGGTCCTCAATGCTTTAAATGGCAGAAAGCTGGCCTATCCGGTTGCCTTTGATATGGAAAGTGTGAGCAATGATACTTCCCGGATAGATACACTTGATAAGGACGAGAGGCTTCTCATAACCCAGACCTTTGTGGACCGCATTGTAGAAGGCGGTTACAAGGCCATGGTGTACGGCAACAAGGAATGGCTGCTCAAGAAGATAGATATCAGCAAGCTGAATAACTGCTCCATTTGGCTATCCCAGGATGATGATGTTCCCGATTATCCCTATACCTACTCCATGTGGCAGTATACAACCGATGGCAGCGTTTACGGCATAGAGGGCGCGGTGGATATGGATATCTGCTTTATTGATTATTCGGCACAATAGGAAAAGATGAGTTTAAAAGGCGTATATAAAACAGAAAAAAAGGATGGCACAGTATATTACCGTGCCTCTTTTACTTATAAGGGAAAACATATAGCACTGGGGAGCAGCCAAAGTGAGTCCCTGGCCGCACAAATGTATGAAGAGGCCTGCAGGCTGTGTGAGGGCGTGGGCGGCATTGAGGATTACAAAAGCAGTATGGCCCTTGGCTTTGATAAATATGTCAGTATTGTTAATTTCAGGGACAATGGGATCTATCTGCCTAATCCCATCTATGTCAGGAAGCTTTATTTTTCTTATTATCTGGAACCTTTTGTGGAAATGCGTTTTTCGGCGGATGATCTCTTTTATTATATGAACCACCGTATATTGAAAAGGGGCGGACATCTGTATGTCAACGACTATGGCTCCCAGATAAGCTTAGGACGCAGGTATGGTATCAAAAGCTATGCCAGGGAAGGAAAGGATTACCGTTTCAAAAACTCGGACAGGCTTGATTACAGATATGAGAATCTGGAGATCATCAATACCTATCACGGTGTAAGCCTTGTGAAGCATAATGGGAAAAATCTCTACAGAGTGAAGATACATGTCAGATCGGATATTGTGGTGGGCTATTATGATGATGCGCTGGAAGCCGCTGTGGCCTACAACAAAGCTGCTGACATCCTGAAATCCAAAGGAGTGGGCAAAAATTTTATGATGAATTTTGTGGAAGAGATAGGACCCAAACAGTATGCTTCTCTTTATACGGAAATAAAGGTTTCGAAAAATATTGAAAGTTTTGAAAATATTTGCCACTAGTTAAGTATTCTGATATAATAACTCGTCAATAGAAGAAAAGGAAGTGTATGCAATGGAAAATTTAATGTATAAAAGTACAAGGGATTCCGGCGTAAGAATGACGGCTTCACAGGCTATTTTAAAAGGCCTGAGCGATGACGGCGGTTTATTTATGCCTGAAAGGCTGCCTAAGCTTGACTGCGATATAAAGTCTTTATTGGGGAAAAGCTATCAGGATATCGCCTATGAGGTAATGAAACAGTTTCTGTGTGATTTTACAGAGAATGAGCTTAAGGACTGTATAAATAAGGCTTATGATGATAAGTTTGATACGGAGGAGATAGCACCTATGGTTGAGGTGAAAGGTGCATATTATCTCGAACTTTTTCACGGAGCCACAATAGCCTTTAAGGATATGGCACTTTCCATACTGCCTCATCTTATGACCACCTCTGCTAAGAAGAATAATGTGAAAAATGATATAGTTATCCTTACGGCTACATCAGGAGATACAGGTAAAGCGGCCCTGGCAGGCTTTGCAAATGTACCCGGAACAAAGATAATAGTATTTTATCCCAAGGGAGGCGTCAGCTTCATACAGGAGCGCCAGATGGTTACCCAAAGGGGCGATAATACCTATGTGGTCGGAATCGAGGGCAACTTTGATGATGCACAGAGCGGTGTCAAGAAAATATTTTCCGATAAGGAGCTGGCAGCCAGACTGGATGCCAAGGGCTTTCAGTTCTCATCTGCAAATTCCATTAACATAGGACGACTGGTTCCCCAGGTTGTGTATTATGTATATGCCTATGTTAAGCTTCTGGAAAATGGCAAGATTGCCGAAAATGAAAAAATAAACGTAACTGTTCCAACAGGCAATTTCGGTAATATTCTTGCTGCATATTTTGCAAAGAATATGGGTATTCCCATTGGAAAACTGATCTGTGCCTCTAACGAAAACAAGGTGCTTTTTGATTTCTTCGAGAACGGAGAGTATGACAGGAACAGGAAATTTGTCCTGACCAACTCACCTTCAATGGACATACTTATTTCAAGTAATCTTGAAAGACTTATTTACCTTATATGCGATGAGGATTCCGACAAGTGTAAGGAACTGATGAACAGCCTTAATACCACAGGCAAATACAGCATCAGCACAGATATGAGAGAAAAGCTGGCTGATTTTGCTTCCGGCTGTGCAAGTCAGGAGCAGACCTGCGAACAGATAAAGAAAATATATGAGGATACCGGCTATGTAATGGATACTCATACGGCTGTGGCTTCATATGTTTACAGCGAGTATGCAGCAAACAGCAAGGATACCACTAAGACCGTTATTGCTTCAACCGCATCACCCTTTAAGTTCACCAATTCCGTTATGATGGCAATAGGTGAAAACACAGCCGACAGATCTGATTTTGAACTGGTGGATGAATTGAGCAGACTGGCCAATGTGCCTGTACCTGGGGCTGTTGAAGAGATCAAGACTCTTCCTATCCTGCATGATAATGTATGCAAAAAGGATGAGATGGCAAAGGTGGTAGAGAACTACCTTGCTATTTTATAGAAATTTCACAATTTAGGGACAATTTTTGTTGTATAATGAGTTCCATGAAAACTGATAAGATAATGGAACTTATGAAACAATTGAATATTGACTGGTATATGGTGCCCACCGGGGACTGTCATAACAGCGAGTATGTAGATGAATACTTTAAGTGCAGGCAGTTCCTGAGTGGGTTTTTGGGTTCTAATGGGACTTTGCTTTACGGACCGGACGGTGTCAGACTGTGGACAGACGGAAGATACTTCATACAGGCCGAAAAGGAACTTGAAGGCAGTGATATAAAGCTTATGAAAATGGGAGAAAAGGGCGTTCCCACCATCAAGGATTATCTTGCTTTGAATGCAGTGCCCGGACAGGTTCTGGGATTTGACGGCAGGGTATGTACGGCCGGGTATATTGATGCCCTGGCAGCTGCCAACCCGGGTCTTGTACTAAAGGGTGATGCTGACCTGGTTGGAAGCATATGGGAGGACAGACCGCCCATGACCTGCAGAAATATAAGTGTGCTTTCCATGGAATATTGCGGCAGATCCGTACTTGATAAGCTTGAGGATGTAAGAAGGGCTATGAAGGAGGCAAAATGCAGCTACCATCTGATAAGCAAGCTTGATGATATAATGTGGCTTTTTAATATCAGGGGCAGTGATATTGAATATAATCCCGTGGCCTATAGTTACGCTTTTATTACAATGAAGGATGTATATCTTTTTGTGAAGCGCGCCGCTGTAAGTCCGCAGCTTACTTTATATGCCAGGATCAATAATATTGTTCTTATGGACTATGAGATAATAGAAGAATTTCTGGAGGATTTTGATTACGAGCTGGGCTCCTACAGGGATGAAGAGCAGACCCTTGAAAAGGAGAACGGAACAAGGGAAATGTCTGATAAAAAGCTCATGTTTGACAGCAGTGAGCTGAATTATCATTTAAGAAGTATTGTCTGCAGACACTGCGAAACTCTGGATGTTGTTAATCCCACAACCCTTTTTAAGGCGGTCAAGAACGAGACTGAGATTGAAAATATGCGTAAATATTTTCTTAATGACAGTCTGGCTGTGACACGCTTTATGTACTGGCTTGATACACAGGACAGAAGCGAAAATTCCGAGTGCGATGCGGCAAAGCGGCTTGATGATCTAAGAAGAGAGCTTGAAGATTTCAAGGGCCAAAGCTTTGAGACCATAGCAGCCTATGGGGATAATGGTGCCATAGTCCATTATGAACCTCACAGGGGAACGGATAAGATGCTGGACAATAAAGGAATGCTTCTGGTGGACAGCGGAGGACAGTATCCCTCTGCAACAACGGATGTTACGAGAACGAGCATTCTTGGCCCCATCACAGCTGAGGAAATGCACGATTACACTCTTGTAGCCAAGGGCTGGCTGAATCTTATGTATGCCCATTTCCCGGCAGGTGTAACAGGGAGAAATCTGGACATACTTGCAAGGGGAGCCATGTGGCGCGAGGGCAGGGACTATAACCATGGTACAGGGCATGGAGTCGGGTGCTTTCTCAATGTCCATGAGGGGCCGGTAGGCATCAGATACAAATATGTTAAATCCGCGGCTGAATGTGTATTGGAGCCGGGAATGGTTGTGACTGATGAGCCGGGCATTTACGTGGAGGGTAAGTACGGCATCAGAACTGAAAATACCCTGTTAGTGGTAAATGCACAGCACGAGGGCTATTACTGCTTTGAACCCCTGACACTGGTGCCGCTGGATATGAGAGGCATAGACATGAATATGCTGAATATCGATGAGGTGGAATATTTAGGGCATTACCAGAAAAAGGTATATGAAGCTTTAAGTCCATACCTTACCCAAAACGAAAAGGCATGGCTTGAGAATATTATTACGGCAAGATAAAAGAAGAGAGATGATGTTATGTTAAAAAGATTATTGAAGGAAGTGAAGGAGTATAAGGCGGCATCCATACTGACTCCCATATGTATGATACTGGAAGTTGTATTCGAGACCATAATACCCTACCTTATGGCTTCCATTATCGACAAGGGAATCTACGGAGCGGATATGAACCATGTGCTCAAGATAGGCGGTCTTATGGTCTTATGTGCCATAGGCGGTCTGGCAAGCGGCATACTGGGAGGAGTCTTTGGTTCCAAGGCCAGTGCGGGCTTTGCCAAGAACTTAAGGAAAGCGATGTTTGAAAACATTCAGAAATTTTCCTTTAAAAACATTGATAAATTTTCGGCTTCCGGTCTGGTGACACGTCTTACCACTGATGTGACCAATGTACAGAATGCTTATCAGATGTGTCTGCGTATGGCCATGAGAGCACCCTTTTCCATGATATGTGCCCTTATTATGGCTTATTATATCAATGCAAGGATAACGAACATTTACCTGATAGCTGTTATACTTTTGGCTATTGCACTGTTTTTTATAATCAGACGGGCAATGGAAACCTTCAGACAGGTTTTCCCGAAATATGATGCCTTAAATGAATCTGTACAGGAAAATGTTTCCGCCATACGTGTGGTAAAAGCCTATGTCAGGGAAGATGCAGAAATCGAAAAATTCAAGAATGCCAGTGAGAATATAAGGAAGATATTTACCAAGGCTGAAAATAATGTGATCATCAACATGCCCGTCATGATGGCGACCGTATATGCCTGTATACTGCTTATCAGCTGGGTAGGAGCAAAAATGATCTCCTATGGGGGACTTACAACCGGAGAACTTACATCCCTGTTGTCCTACTGTATGAATATACTTATGAGCCTTATGATGCTTTCCATGGTCTTTGTTATGATATCCATGAGTATTGCCTCCGGTGAGCGTATTGTAGAAGTAATGGAGGAAGAGAGTGATATAGTCAATCCGGCAAATCCCATTATGGAGGTAAAGGACGGAAGCATAGTATTTGATCATGTGGATTTTGCTTATAATGATACCTGTGAGGAGCCTGTTTTAAAGGATATCTGCCTCAATATTAAATCCGGTGAGACCATAGGTATAATAGGAGCCACGGGCTCGGCCAAGTCAAGTCTGGTCAACCTTATAAGCCGACTGTACGACGTGGATAAGGGTTCAGTCAGCCTGGGTGGTGTGGATGTAAGAGATTATGATCTGGTCACCTTAAGGGATAAAGTATCAGTTGTATTGCAGAAAAATGTGCTCTTTAGCGGAAGCATCCTGGATAATTTAAGATGGGGCGACAAGGACGCCACAGAGGAGGACTGCATCAGGGCCTGCAAGCAGGCCTGCGCCCATGAGTTTATTGAGAAGATGCCGGAAGGCTACAATACCCATATTGAGCAGGGCGGAAACAATGTTTCAGGCGGACAGAAGCAGAGGCTGTGCATTGCCAGAGCACTGCTTAAAAAGCCCAAGGTCCTGATTCTGGATGATTCCACAAGTGCTGTGGATACAACAACGGATGCCAAGATACGTAAAGCATTTAATGAGGAAATACCTGATACGACCAAGATAATCATTGCACAAAGGATCAGTTCTGTGCAGGATGCGGATCGTATCATAGTGCTGGATGATGGCAGGATAGATGCCTTTGCATCGCATGATGAACTTGTAGCAAATAATGAGATTTACAGAGAGATATATGAGTCACAGTTAGGCGGAAGCGGTGACTTTGATGAAAAGGTAGGTGATTAAGATGCCGGGACCGGGAAACAGACCTCCGAGAGGTATGAAACCGACAGTTGAGAACCCTGGAAAGATTTTAAGCAGGGTATTTAAATATGTATTCAAGGATTACAAATGGCACTGCATACTGGTATTTGCATGCATTTTGATAAGTGTTCTGTGTTCGGTTCAGGGAACCATGTTCACGCAGTCACTGATCGATGACTACATAACGCCCTTTTTGCTGACAGATAATCCGGATTTTGCTCCTTTGGCAAAAGCAATCCTGAGGGTTGCTGTATTCTATGCCATAGGTGTTGCAGCAAGCTATGCATATCAGAGGATCATGGTTGTTGTATCACAGGGCACATTGCGCAATATAAGAAATGATACCTTTGAAAGCATGGAAAAGCTGCCCATCAAATATTTTGATACTCATACCCATGGGGATATCATGAGTGTCTATACCAATGATATTGATACCCTGCGTCAGCTGATCAGCCAGACTATTCCGCAGTTTATCAATTCGGCCTTTACCATTGTCAGTGTCTTTGTCAGTATGTGCGTGCTCAGCCTGCCTCTTACCGGAGTGACCATCATCATGGTGGCTGTCATGCTGTGGGCTTCATTGTCCAGCGCCAAGCTCTCCGGCAAATTCTTTGCCAAACAGCAGAAGAACTTAGGTCAGGTCAACGGTTACATAGAAGAAATGGTTACGGGCCAGAAGGTTATCAAGGTCTTCAATCATGAAAATGAAACTGTAGAAGAATTCAACAAATTAAATGAGGAACTTTACAACTCGGCCTTTAAGGCGAACAGTTATGCCAATATAATGGGCCCCCTGAATGCCCAGATAGGCAATATAAGCTATGTTATATGTGCTATTGTCGGTGGATTCCTGGCTATAAATGGTTCCACAGGCCTTACAATAGGTAAACTGGTAAGCTTCCTTACCTTTAACAAGAGCTTCAATATGCCCATTAACCAGGTGAGCATGCAGGCCAGCTCCATTGTTATGGCCATGGCCGGTGCTGACAGGATCTTCAAGCTTATTGATGAAGAGGATGAAGTGGATGATGGCTATGTCACACTGGTAAATGTGAAAAGCGAGGGTGATAAGCTGGTTGAATGCGCAGAACAGACCGGACGCTGGGCCTGGAAGCATACCCATCAGGCTGACGGCAGTGTGGATTATGTTGAACTGAAGGGCGATGTGGTCTTTGACGGAGTGGATTTTGGATACAATGATGACAAGATGGTGCTCCATGACATTAAGCTTTATGCAAAGCCTGGACAGAAGATCGCTTTTGTAGGTTCTACCGGAGCCGGCAAGACCACCATAACAAATCTTATCAACCGCTTCTATACCATTCAGGATGGTAAGATAAGATATGATGGCATCAATATCAACAAGATCAAAAAATCCGACTTAAGAAGGTCCCTGGGCATGGTATTGCAGGATACCCATTTATTTACGGGAACCATAGCGGACAATATCAGATACGGAAAAATGGATGCCACAATGGAAGAGGTTATTGATGCTGCAAAGCTTGCCAATGCCCATAGCTTTATAAAGAGGCTTCCCCATGGCTATGATACAGTCATAACAGGAGACGGTGCTTCCCTTAGCCAGGGACAGAGACAGCTGCTTGCCATTGCCAGGGCGGCAATTGCCAATCCTCCGGTACTTATACTTGATGAGGCAACAAGCTCCATTGATACTCGTACCGAGCGTATAGTACAGAGCGGAATGGATAAGCTTATGGGTGGAAGGACCAGCTTTGTTATTGCCCACAGGCTTTCCACGGTACGTAATGCGGATGCCATAATGGTCCTTGAACAGGGACGTATCATTGAAAGAGGCACCCATGATGAACTGATTGCATTAAAGGGAAGATATTACCAGCTGTATACCGGCAAGGTGGTAAATTCGTGATTTCGGAGATAAAAATGGAAAATATACTTTCACCTTCAATCTTATCCTGTGATTTTGCAGATGCGGGAAATGATATTAAGGCCTGCGATAAGGCGGGCGCAAAATACATACATGTGGATGTTATGGACGGAGACTTTGTGCCGGCGATTTCCTTTGGACAGGTTGTGGTAAAGAGTCTGCGCAAGACCACTGACAGGGTGTTTGACGTGCATCTTATGATCAGTGAGCCTGTCAGATACATAGAGGAATTCGCAGACTGCGGCAGTGACATCATAACAGTGCATCTTGAGGCCTGCAGTGATGTCAGGGCGACCCTTAATAAAATCAGGGAGTGCGGAAAAAAAGCAGGCTTATCCATCAAACCCAATACTCCGGTTGAGAGCTTAAGACCCTACCTTGAATTATGCGATATGATACTCATCATGAGTGTGGAGCCGGGCTTTGGCGGGCAGAAATATATACCTTCCTCTACTGAAAAGATCGCCCTTACAAAAAAACTCATTGAAGAGAGCGGCCTGGATATAGATCTGGAGGTTGACGGGGGTATCAATCTTGACAATGTAAAAGAGGTAATGGATGCGGGAGCCAATGTGATAGTAGCCGGTTCTGCTGTATTCAAGGGCGATATTACCAATAATGTCAAGGCATTTTTGGATATTATGTAAATCGCTTTGGCTTGTATTAACAGGCCATATAATGTATAATAATACTAACCTGAGTTGGAATATTTTTTCGGATATTTTGAACCTACATATTCTTAAACGGGACACCTATATTGCTTGCAAACATGTCAGGCCTCCTTTGCAGTGGAAGACAGACGTGTAAGTTGCGGTAACCCACCTGGCTTTAGCTAGGGAGTCAAAATTCCGGACCATCTTGGGGGTTTAAAGAAGTTCGCTTTGGCGGACTTTTTTTGTGCATATTGTTATTGATTTATACAAAAATATAAGGTATTATACTATCTGTTGAATTCTGTGTTATATATATTGTGCATTTTTTACAGATTATCCACAATATATAGCCTATATGAATAAGGATATTGATATGACCAACCATGAATTAAAGTTACGAGCCAATGATATTCGTAAGGGTATCATAGAATCCACTCACAGTGCCAAATGCGGACATCCGGGTGGTTCATTGTCAGCCGCTGACATGTTTACTTTTCTTTATTTTGAAGAGATGAAGGTTGATCCCGCCAGGCCGGATTGGGAAGGCAGGGACAGATTTGTCCTTTCCAAGGGACATACAGCTCCCGGTCTTTATGCGGCTTTGGCCTATAAGGGATTTTTCCCCGTTGAGGATCTTTTGACACTCAGACATCTCGGTTCTTATCTTCAGGGTCATCCCTGCATGAGATTCACTCCCGGAGTTGATATGAGTACAGGCTCTTTGGGACAGGGCGTATCCACTGCAGTAGGCATGGCACTGGCAGGTAAGTGCGATGAGGCTGATTACAGGGTTTATTCCCTTCTTGGAGATGGAGAGATACAGGAAGGCCAGGTCTGGGAGGCAGCTATGTTTGCCGGAGCCAGAAAACTGGATAATCTTACCCTGATCGTGGATAATAACGGCCTTCAGATAGATGGTGACGTGGCGGATGTATGTTCACCTTATCCTATCGATGAAAAGTTCAGAGCCTTTAATTTCCATGTGATAAATATAGACGGTCATGATTTTGATCAGATAAGAGCCGCTTTTAAGGAGGCAAGAGCCACAAAGGGTCAGCCTACCTGTATAGTCATGAAGACCGTAAAGGGCAAGGGCGTCAGCTTTATGGAAAATGAAGCCGGCTGGCATGGTAAGGCAACAAATGATGAGGAATTCAAGGTGGCAATGGCTGAACTTGAAGCCACTGAGGCTATGCTTAAAAAGGAGGAAAACTAATGGGCGACATGATTGCGACAAGAGACAGTTATGGAAAGACTTTAGTTGCTTTGGGCGCAGAGTATCCCAATCTGGTTGTCCTCGATGCCGATCTGGCAGGAGCTACTAAAACAGGAATGTTTAAAAAGGCTTATCCGGACCGCTTTTTTGACTGCGGTATTGCGGAGGCCAATATGACAGGAATCGCAGCAGGTCTTGCAACCTGCGGTAAGATTCCCTTTATTTCTTCCTTTGCTATGTTTGCTACCGGAAGAAATTATGAGCAGATACGCAATTCCATATGCTATTCCAATCTTAATGTAAAGATATGCGCCAGTCATGCGGGAATAACCGTTGGCGAGGACGGGGCTTCACATCAGTGTTTAGAGGATGTATCCCTTATGCGTTCCATCCCCGGAATGACTGTTATCGTGCCTGCAGATGCCGTGGAGGCAGAGGCGGCAGTTCGGGCTGTGATCGAATATGAAGGCCCTGTATATATGAGACTTGGCCGTGCGGCAGTGCCTGTTGTGAATGATGCTGCAACCTATAAGTTTGAGTGGGGCAAGGGCGTATTATTAAGAGAAGGAAACGATGTAAGTATATTTGCTTCGGGAGTATGCGTTGATTCGGCCGTGAAAGCTGCCGAAATGCTTGCAGCAGATGGTATAAGTGCTGAAATAATCAATATTCATACCATAAAGCCCATTGATGAAGATATTATCTTAAAGTCTGTAGCAAAGACCGGCAAGGCCGTAACTGTAGAAGAGCACAGTGTCATAGGCGGATTGGGAGATGCAGTGGGTTCTGTTTTGCTTGATAAGCTTCCTACCAGACTTAAAAAGATAGGAATGCAGGACTGCTTCGGAGAGTCGGGCCCGGCCTGGGAGCTTATGGCCAAATATAAGCTTGATGGCAAAGGGGTATATGAGCAGATATCCGAATATTTAAAATAGTACGACAGGCAGGTGCGAAACAGGCACCTGCTTTTTTTATGCCTCAAAATATTCCATATGAAGTTCGGTTGTGCTATAATATTCAGCGATTGTGGGAATTTGTAGGAAAGTCGATGATTAAGAAGCTTTATATTGTATTTCGAGAGTTTGGAAGACAACTTCAAAGAGATAATGTGGGTGCCTATGCGTCAAGTATTTCCTTTTTCTTTTTGTTGTCAGTGGTGCCGCTGCTTATTTTAGTGTGCTCGATCATATCCCATACTCCTATGACTGAAGAAAATCTTCTTACGGGAGTGATGTACGTCTGTCCCAGTTTCTTAAAGGATCTGGTAAAGGTCCTGGTTGAGCAGGTCTATGTTCAGACCCAGGGGATGCTGCCTATTTCTATTATTGTACTTATCTGGTCAGCAGGCAAGGCTATGTGGGGGCTTATGATGGCCTTAAATACTGCAAATGGTGTGGAAGAAAAAAGAAATGCCGTAATGGTGCGTATCTGGGCTTCGATTTATTCTATTGTGATGCTGGTGGCATTGCTTTTTACCATGACAATGATACTGGCGGGGGATAATTTTGTTGATTATATCCGGGACGCTTTCCCACTGGTGGCAATGTTTTTTAAGGACTTAAGCAAGGCGAGGTTTGTACTTGTCTGGGGGATTTTGAGCCTGTGGTTCATGGTGCTTTATACGGCAGTCCCAAATGTAAAGCTTAAGCTTCTTTATCAGATGCCGGGAGCCATGCTTGCAGCTGCGGCCTTGTCAGTATTTTCGTACTTCTTTGCCATATATGTGGACTATTTCGACGGCTTCAATATTTACGGGTCCCTAAGTACCCTGGTACTTGTAATGATGTGGCTGTATGTGAATATGTATATATTGCTTATTGGAGCAAACCTAAACCGATATTTCGGCTCGGTAATAAGAGTGTTATTTCGCCCCAGAGGGCAGAAAAGTGAGAGGAAAAATATATGAAGGAAAAACTTGAAGCAATCAAAAAGGAGGCCCTCAAGCAGATTGAGGCCAGTCAGGGACTGGATACTCTTAATGAGGTAAGAGTTAATTTTCTCGGGAAAAAAGGAGAACTGACAAGCGTTCTCAAATCCATGAAGGATGTGGCACCTGAGGACAGACCCAAGGTGGGCCAGCTGGTCAATGAAACAAGGGCTGAGATAGAAAAGGTCCTGGAAGAGACCATGAAGAAGATGGAGAGCCTGAAGCGAGAAGCACAGATGAGAGCTGAAGTCATCGATGTAACACTTCCGGCCAAGAAAAATCCCGTGGGTCACAGACATCCCAATACCATTGCCCAGGAAGAGGTACAGCGTATTTTCATAGGCATGGGCTATGAGGTCGTGGAAGGCCCCGAAATAGAGACAGACTATTACAATTTTGAGGCACTTAACATACCTGCAGATCATCCTGCAAAGGACGAACAGGATACCTTCTACATCAATGGAGATTTCTTGCTCCGTACACAGACCTCGGGTACCCAGGTCCATGTTATGGAAAAGGGTAAGCTGCCTATCAGAATGATAGCGCCCGGAAGAGTATTCAGGTCAGATGAGGTGGATGCCACCCATTCACCTTCTTTCCATCAGATTGAAGGTCTGGTAATTGACAGGCATATTACCTTTGCGGATCTTAAGGGTACTCTGGCTGAATTCTCCAAGGAGCTTTTCGGTGAGGATACAAAGGTCCGTTTTAGACCTCATCATTTTAATTTCACAGAGCCTTCGGCTGAAATGGATATCAGCTGCTTTAAGTGCGGCGGTGACGGCTGCAGATTCTGTAAGGGAACCGGCTGGATAGAGATACTCGGCTGTGGTGTTGTGCATCCCAATGTACTTCGAATGAGCAATATTGATCCTGAAGAATACAGCGGCTTCGCATTCGGTATAGGACTTGAGCGTATAGCACTGCTTAAGTATGAAATAGACGATATGAGACTGCTTTATGAAAATGATGAAAGATTTTTAAAGCAGTTCTAAAAATACTGAATGTAAGGAGATTGAATAAATGAATACAGCATTATCTTGGATAAAAGCATATGTGCCTGAACTTGAATGTACACCTCAGGAATACCTGGATGCACTTACACTTAGCGGCACAAAGGTAGAAACCTATGAATGTCTTGACAGGAATCTTAAGGACATTTATGTAGGACAGATTGAATCAATTGAAAAGCATCCCGATGCTGACAAACTTATAGTCTGCCAGGTAAATCTGGGAGACAGAAAGCTTCAGATAGTTACAGGTGCTCCCAATGTCAAGGTTGGCGATAAGGTGCCTGTAGTTGTGGATGGCGGAAAGGTAGCCGGCGGACATGACGGCGGCCCCCTTCCTGAAAACGGCATAGTGATCAAAAACGGTAAGCTCCGCGGGGTGGAGAGCTTTGGTATGATGTGTTCAATTGAGGAACTGGGCTCTGACAGAAATATGTACCCTGAAGCACCTGAAAACGGTATATATATATTCCCTGAGGATACACCGGTGGGTGCAGATGCCATTGAGGAGCTTGGCCTTCATGATACGGTCTTTGAATATGAAATAACCTCCAACAGGGTTGACTGCTACAGCGTCTTAGGCATTGCCAGGGAGGCGGCAGTTACCTTTGATAAGCCCTTTATTGCGCCCAAAGTAACTGTAAAGGAATGTGCAGATAAGATTGAGGATTATATAAGTGTTGAGGTGCTTGATAAGGAACTGTGCCCCAGATATTGTGCAAGAGTGGTAAAGAATATCAAGATTGCTCCTTCGCCGAAGTGGATGCAGAGAAGACTTGCTGCCAGCGGTATCAGACCCATTAATAACCTGGTGGATATCACCAACTATGTAATGGAAGAATACGGACAGCCCATGCATGCTTATGATATAAGCACCATTGCAGGCAGGAAGATCATAGTAAAGAGAGCAAAGGACGGCGATACCTTCCAGACACTGGATGGACAGGAGCGTAAGCTGGACAGTGAGATGCTTATGATCAATGATGCCGAAAAGGCAGTAGGCATTGCCGGTATCATGGGCGGTGAAAATTCCAAGATCACGGATGAGGTTGATACGGTCTTATTTGAGGCTGCCATATTTAACGGTGCCAATATCAGAAAGAGCGCAAAGAGACTGGGACTTCGTACAGATGCTTCCGGCAAATTCGAAAAGGGCCTGGATCCCAGAAATGCCCTTGATGCCATTAACAGAGCCTGCTCACTCATTGAGGAGCTGGGCTGTGGCGAGGTTGTAAGCGGAGTTGTGGATGTTTGCGAGCCTATTAAGGAACTTAACAGGATTGAATTCAGACCTAAAAGGATAAATGAACTTCTGGGAACTGATATAGATGCAGATACAATGCTTGATATCTTTAAGAAGCTGGAGCTTGTCTATAACAAGGAAGATAATATGATAACCATACCTTCCTTCAGACAGGATCTTGAAGGAATCGCAGATCTTGCTGAGGAGGTTGCACGTTTTTACGGCTATGATAAGATTCCCAGTACGCTGCCCAGTGGTGAGGCAACAACGGGAAAGCTTCCTCTAAAGCTTCGTGTGGAGGCAATTGCCAGAGATGTTGCCCAGTATTGCGGATTTTCTCAGGGTATGTGCTACAGTTTTGAGAGCCCCAAGGTATTTGACAAGCTGCTTATTCCCGAAGGAGATGAACTGAGAAAGGCTATAGTCATATCCAATCCTTTGGGGGAGGATTTCTCGATTATGAGAACCATTTCCCTGAATGGAATGCTGACCAGCCTTTCAACCAACTATAACAGAAGAAATGCCAATGTACGTCTGTATGAACTGGGAAATATTTACATTGCGGATAAGCTTCCCCTTGAGGAACTTCCCGATGAACGTATGCAGTTCACCTTAGGCTTCTACGGAGACGGAGATTTCTTTACCATGAAGGGCGTGGTTGAGGAGTTCCTTGAAGCAGTCGGCATGGATGGAAGCGTGAAGTACGATCCCAATGCGGGCAAGACCTTCCTGCATCCGGGCAGACAGGCAAGTATCATATATGATGGCAAGGTGCTTGGTTATCTGGGCGAGGTACATCCGGAGGTACTTGACAATTATGATATAGGTACAAAGGCTTATGTGGCAGTCCTGGATATGCCCCAGATAGTTCCTTTTGTAAGCTTTACCCATAAATATGAGGGCTTGGCTAAGTATCCTGCAGTCAGCAGAGACCTGTCCATGGTAGTTCCAAAGACCATTATGGTAGGGGAGATAGAGGCCATGATCAGACAGCGGGGCGGAAAGATACTTGAGGGCGTTACCCTGTTTGATATCTATGAGGGAAGCCAGATCAAGGAAGGCTTTAAGTCTGTTGCCTATAATATTACCTTCAGGGCAAAGGACAGAACCCTGACTGAGGATGATATAAACGGTGCAATGAAGAAGATCCTCAATGGTCTGGAGTCTTTGGGAATAGAGCTCAGAGCTTAGAACAGAATTTAACATTTCAGCCGCCTGGGTTTCGGGCGGCTGATTCTTATGATGAAAGGAAAAAATATGAGTAAAAATGTTTGGGAACAGGCAGGACATAAGGCTGTCAAGGCCATGGATGATTTTGCCGCAGGATATATGGAATTTATCAGTAACTGCAAGACAGAAAGAGAATGCACTGACCACATTGTCAACCTTGTGGAAAAGGAAGGCTATAAGGAACTTGAAAGTCTGATCGCAAAGGGTAAGAGCTTAAAGAGCGGCGATAAGGTATATTCGGTCAATATGAATAAGGCAGTGATCCTTTTTAACATCGGAGAGAAGCCCATGGAAGAGGGCATGAATATATTGGGGGCTCATATTGATTCCCCCAGACTTGACTTAAAGAGCAATCCTTTATACGAAGACAGTGAAATAGCGTATTTTGATACCCACTATTATGGTGGCGTGAAGAAATACCAGTGGGTGACCCTG
>R03__coassemble_394_pt1 | contig 25929 bp, 22 predicted proteins | sample R03__metabat2_low_PE_031 | metagenome-assembled genome bin R03
GTATAGAGATTGCCATGATCATAGCAAGGGGCACCAAGATGTCCATATTCGATGAGCCTGAGGCCGGTATAGACCTGTGGAGCTTTAACAGCCTGATCAAGGTATTTGAGAAGATGTATGAGAAGGTCAACGGAACCATCCTCATCATTTCCCACCAGGAAAGGATACTGAACATAGCCGATCAGATCATAGTACTGGCAGACGGAAGTATTAAGAACGTAGGCAGCAGGCAGGAGGTACTCCCGGATCTTATGGAGAGTGCAGGCGGTACCTGTGGAATGCTTAAGGATAAATAAGACTTGAGGTGACAGACATGAACAGTATAGAGGAAAATCTGTTAGCAGAGGTGGCAGATATACACGGGGTGCCTGAGGGCGCCTATAATATCAGGGCCAATGGTAAGCTGGACAGCAGAAATACAACGGCCAATATCAATATAGTGACCAAGGAGGATAAGCCCGGAATAGATATTATCATAGCGCCGGGCACGGTAAATGAGAGCGTGCATATACCGGTCATTATCAGCGAATCCGGTCTGAAGGACCTGGTGTACAATGATTTCTATGTGGGAGAGGGAGCAGACGTGGTCATTGTGGCAGGCTGCGGTATCCACAATTGCGGTGATCAGGAATCGGCCCACGACGGCATACATACCTTCCATCTGGCCAAAAATGCCAGGGTAAAATATATTGAGAAGCATTACGGAGCCGGTGATGGCAATGGCAAAAATGTAATGAATCCCACCACGGTGGTTGAGCTTGAAGAAGGCTCCTACATGGAGATGCTCACGACCCAGATCAAGGGCATTGATTCCACGGTCCGCGTGACCAGGGGCAATCTGGCAGACAATGCCACCCTTATAGTGAAAGAAAAGATCATGACCCATGGACAGCAGTATGCAGAGACGGATTTTGATGTCAACCTAAATGGTGTGGACTGCAGTACCACCATTTCTTCAAGATCCGTGGCCAGGGACAGTTCGAAGCAAAAGTTCCTTTCCGCCATAAGGGGCAACAACAAATGTAATGGCCATTCCGAATGTGATGCAATACTGATGGATGAAGGTGTGGTAACGGCCATACCCGAGCTGACGGCAGCCTGTGTGGATGCAAGCCTGATACATGAGGCGGCAATAGGCAAGATAGCCGGTGAGCAGCTGATCAAGCTCATGACCCTCGGACTCACTGAGCAAGAGGCTGAGCAGCAGATAATAAACGGTTTCCTTAAATAAATAAAACCGCTTAAGATCATGTGTCTTAAGCGGTTTTGCTTTTATCTGAGATCAAGCACATTTTTGAATTTGCCATTGTCCTTATCAAGCAGGGTCCCGTCCTCATCAATGGTTATGGCGCCCATGGTCAGCCCAAGACTACGGAAAAAACCTCTGAGTTTGCTTTCTAATTTCAGAAAGACCAGGGATTTGCTGACGCCCTCCTTTACATCCAGCCTTACGGATATATTATTGCCGGCGTAAAATACCAGCTGGTAGCCAAGCAGGCCCTTGGTTCCCTCAAATACCTCATTGAAATCAGTAAAGGCAATCTTTATCTCTCCCCCGGGCGAGTTAAAGGAAATATATTCATCCACTCCTGCCTGTACAGTGAGCCAGGGAGAAGGGTTGCCGCAGGCACAGCCCTCGGAATGCATGATAACATGGTCGTTGACCATCATGCGTATGGCGGGTCTGTCGGTCTTATAGAGATTGGTAAGGAGCACCTTGTCTGACAGTATTCCATCGGGAACTATCCTGCCGCCGGCATCAATGGGTTCCACTATCACCCAGTCATCATTTACATGAAGATGTCCCTCACTGCATTCATAGGCAATAACACCGGCTTCCCTGCTGGAATAGGAATTGCAGACCTTGCAGTCAAAGGTCAGGGTCAGCTTTTCCCGCAGTTCATCGCTTAGGGGCTCTCCGCCGGCTATGATGAGTACCGGGTGCATATTGAGTTTATATAACTCCCAGCAGTCAATGAGCTTTTCCAGGGTAGAGGGATAGGCCCATAAGTAGGCGGGTTTGATCTCGTTAAGGGCAGCCACGATCTCTTCTATGGGAGAGAAAACTGAAAGTACTGTAGTGGTCTTGCGCCAGGAAGCCAGGAAAGCCGAATCCTCATTGGCAGAGATGATCACTGCCCTGCTACCCTTGAGGGTGAAGGCACGAAGATATTTTTCTTCGGGAAAGCATCTTACCGAGTTGATGGCCATGCTTATCTCGTTTTCGACTATGTCCCTGCAAAGCCATTTCTCTTCATTGCCACGCAGCTTGTCCATGGAGATGGGAGGAAGATCCCTGAGCAGGAAATTGACGGGAAGATTGGCATAGTGCTCCCGATACACCTCTGACTGTTCCCTGGCATAGGTTACCATGCTGTAAAGCCTTTGCCTTCTTAAGGTATCCCTGTCGTTCTGAGAGGTTTTTGCATATTTTTTTACCAGGATCAGAGCTTCTTTATAACTGATTTCATCCATAGTGTTACCCCACTTATCAAGGCAGCGCAAAATCGCCTGCTATTACAATATAGCACGTCTGAAAAATAAAGCAAAATCCTTATATTTGAGGTAGCCTGTCAGGGTGGCATAGACAAATTTGAAGAAATAAAGTATAATTTCCAAGATACTATACCCTGATGGGAGTATGCAGACGGATAATGGAATGTAAAGAGGAGTAAATAATGGACAAACCTGTATTGGTAATACTGGCAGCGGGAATGGGCAGCAGATACGGCGGTCTCAAGCAGATGGATCCGGTAGACGAAGAGGGACATAAGATAATAGATTTTTCCATATATGATGCAAAACAGGCCGGCTTTGAGAAGGTGGTGTTCATCATCAAAAAGGAAATGGAAAAGGACTTCAAGGAGTGTGTGGCTGAACCTATCAGCCGGCATATGGAGGTAGAATATGTATTCCAGAATCTTGAAGATGTACCGGAGGGCTTTGATATACCAGAGGGAAGAGTCAAGCCCTGGGGAACGACCCATGCCATTTTAAGATGCAGGGATGTGGTAAAGGGACCATTTATGGTCATTAATTCCGATGATTATTATGGTAAGTCGGGCTACAAGGTAATGTATGATTTCCTGACAGAGACGGCATCCGAGCCTGACAGCTATGCCATGGTAGCCTATGAACTGGGCAAGACCCTGACGGAAAAGGGCGGGGTTACCAGAGGTGTATGCCAGATAGATGGAGACGGCAATCTTTCTCACATAGTTGAACAGAAAAATCTTATCAGGACAGAAAGCGGCGCAGCTATTTCGGATGATGAGGGCAATGCGCTTGAGAGTATTGCAACTGACAGTCCCGTATCCATGAATATGTGGGGCTTTAAGCCGGGACTTTTTGAACATTTCGACAGAGCCATAACGGATTTCTTCGATAACAAGGTGGCGGCCAATCCCATGAAGGCAGAGTGCCTTATTCCGACGGAGGTGGATGTCCTGATCAAATCAGGCAGGGCTTCAGTCAAGGTGCTTAACAGTGCTGATCAGTGGTTTGGAGTGACCTATAAGGAAGATAAGCCCTATGTTGTGGAGAACATAGGCAGGCTTAAAGAGGCAGGTGCATATCCACGTAAATTGTGGGAATAGTATTTTTGTGGTATAATTGCCGCGGCGTTTAGCAGGTGCAGGTGCACCAGGGAGGCTACAATGGATAATTTTATAGACAAACTCGCACAGAAATTTACAGCCAATGAGATGATCAGAGCAAATTCCCAGGCTGAAGCAAAGGAGATCAAGCGTCTTAAGGAGCAGGTGGCTTCTTATGAGAGTCTTCTGCAGGAGATGAAGCAGGTCAATCTCAAGAATGTGGAATCTGCAGGCAAGATCACAGAGCTGCTTGATAATGGTGCGGACAATATAAATCAGGCAACTGCCAATTCCGTAAATTCCATGGAAAAGGCAGGCAGGGAAAATACCGATTCCATGAGAGAAGCGGCCATGGAAGGACTGGTATCCATGAAGGATACTGCACGTGAAAGCATGGATGCCCTGAAGCTTGCAGCCAATGACAGTGTGCAGGCCATGAACAGCGCGGCCCTGCAGTGCATCAATGATATGAAGGATACTTCCACGGCAGGAGTGGATTCCATGAAGGCAGCCACAGACGAAAGCCTGGCTTCCATGAAGTCTCTTAATGAAGAGAGTCTGACCTCCATGAGAGCCATAACAGAAGAAAATCTGTCTTCCATGAAGAGTCTTACAGAGGAAAATCTGACCTCCATGAAGAGCCTTACAGAGGAAAACCTGTCTTCCATGAGGAGCCTGACAGATGAAAATATAGCTTCCATGAAGTCTGTTAATGAAGAGAATATGGCCTCTATCAAGAGCGTTACTGAGGAGAATCTGACATCCTTAAAGACCGCAACCGAGGAGAACATCAATTCTCTTAAGACCATTACGCAGGAAAATGTGGATTCCATCAGAGAGGTATCGGATGCCGGCGCCGAAAACATGAAGCAGATAGTAAATGACGGCATTGAGTCCATCAGACAGGTGGCTGAGGAATTCAAGAAGGGTCCCGAAGAGGACAGGGCTTATTTTAACAGCCAGTTTGATGATCTGCAGGATGCCCTGCATAAGGAAAATATAAAAGTATTCAGAAATGTACAGGCCACAACGGATGAGAGTCTTGATGAGCAGACACAGATCGTCAAGATGTATGTGGATGCCAGTGTAAAGGAAGCTATGAAGGTGCCTACGCTCATAGGCATTGTCACCTTTGCATTTGTACTGATTGATATAGCTATTGATGTTATATCAATGTTGGGAGTTTTCTAGATTTAATATGAAGTGGATAACAAGACGATACAAAAGGCTGAGGGTAAGTATTATCAAAACAGCCTTTTTTGTAGCCGTACTTAATATAATATTCGTTCCGGTATTTACAAAGTATGTAACGGAAGGCGACAATCTCTTCAGGATCTATCTGAATGGCGTGGATGTGGGAGTAGTAAACCAGTACGCTGATCCCGAAGAGCTTCTTTGTGATGCCCGGAGACAGCTGTGCGCTGATAACGACGGTCTGATCATGGCCGATGCCGAGCTGACCGTGGAGGGCAGTGAGGTGGTATTTGCGGACACGGATTCCGAGAGTCTGGTCGTGGAGCGCATGCTTGACGTGCTCAACAGCAGCATACATGATGTGCTTCAGCATGCCTATACACTGAAGATAGGAAATGATATTTATAACCTGAAGGGCTCTGATGAGGTATGTAAGGCCCTGCAGGCCGCTATTGACGTATATGACACCCAGGGCAATTACAAGGTACAGCTGGTAAGGGATTCCGACAGGGAACTGAGTGCACTTACGGCAGTGGTTGCCACCGAGGAAGAGGTGGTGGAGGAGCAGCAGGATGTTTCCCTGAAGGGTGGTCTGGAGCAGTTGTTTGAGCAGGCTGATAAGCAGATAGATGAGACCAGCTTTACGGACAGTTTTGATGATTACGAGTACGGACTTTTGAATATGAGCTTTGGCAGTTCCATCGAGGTGGCGGATGCTTATCTGATGAGTGACCAGCTGGATGAACTGGATGATGTCATAGAAGCAATCACAGCCAAGCAGGAAAAGAGCACCATTTATACGGTTCAGTCCGGAGATACCCTTTCGGGCATTTCCATGAGCACCAATATTCCCATGGAGAAGATAATTGCCCTCAATGATGCTATTGAAAGCGAGACTTCTACCATCAGGGTGGGACAGGAGATCATCATAACCAGTCCTGAGCCTCCTCTTGCCATAGAGAGACAGGAGCAGGTCTACATAGAAGAGGACTACGATGCTGACATAGAATATGTGGAAAATGATGAGTGGTATACCAACCAGATGGTTACCCTGCAGCAGCCCAGTGCGGGCCATCGTAACATAGTAGCCATTGTGGACTATGAGAATGACAAGGAAGTCAGCAGGGAGATAGTAAAGGAAGAGGTAGTAATCGAGGCCGTTCCCAAGATTGTGGAGCGGGGTACCAAGATACCTCCTACCTATCTCAAGCCTATCAGCGGTGGCAGACTGTCATCTACCTTCGGATACAGGAACAGACCTACTGCCGGAGCTTCTTCGTACCATCAGGGTGTAGACTGGTCGGTAGCAGTAGGTACTTCGGTATATGCGTCTGCAGGCGGTACAGTCAGCAAGGCAGGCTGGACCAAGGGCTATGGTTACTGCGTATTCATAACCCATCCGGACGGCAGGGAGACCAGATACGGACACTTGAGCAAGGTGCTTGTAAGCGTGGGACAGAGTGTAAGACAGGGTGACAGGATAGCCCTGAGTGGTAACTCAGGTGTCAGCACCGGACCCCACCTGCATTTTGAGATACGTATCAACGGTACCGCTGTGAATCCGCTTAAGTATCTGAATTAAGCACAAGATATTGTGGTATGACAGGCAAATCAGCACAAATGTTCAGATTTACAAAAGCATTTGCCGCGTGTATACTTGATGTAATTGAAAAATATACAGAGGTTAATATGGAACAATATGTGATCAAGGGTGGTAATCCCCTGGTTGGAGAGGTCGAAATAGGCGGTGCAAAAAATGCAGCGCTTGCCATACTGGCTGCGGCGACCATGACAGATGAGACTGTTGTGGTAGACAATGTTCCCGACGTACGTGATACCAATGTGATGCTCCAGGCTATGGAGAGCATAGGGGTCATCGTGGACAGGATGGACAGGCATACAGTCAGGATCAATGCCAGAAATATTCACACACATACTATAGAAGATGATTATATTAAGAAGATAAGAGCTTCCTATTATCTGATAGGTGCACTGTTAGGCAAATACAGAGAAGCGCATGTGGCTCTGCCCGGAGGCTGTAATATCGGAAGCAGACCTATAGACCTGCATCTTAAGGGCTTTAGGGCATTAGGTGCCAGGGCTGAGGTAAGCTATGGTGCCATAGTGGCGGAAGCACAGAACCTGGTAGGCAGCCATATATTTTTGGATAAGGTGTCAGTAGGTGCCACCATCAATGTAATGATGGCAGCAGTACTGGCTCAGGGAACTACCATTATTGAGAATGCGGCAAAGGAGCCTCACGTAGTAGATGTGGCCAACTTCCTCAACTGTATGGGAGCCAATGTAAGAGGCGCCGGTACAGACGTGATACGTATCAAGGGTGTGAGCAGACTGCACGGCACTGATTACAGCATTATTCCCGATCAGATTGAAGCAGGAACCTTTATGTTTGCGGCAGCAGTCACCAGGGGTGATGTAACAGTCAAAAATGTCATTCCCAAGCATTTGGAGTCAATCACTTCCAAGCTTCTTGAGATGGGTTGTGAGATACAGGAATCCGATGAAGAGGTAAGAGTGGTAGCCAACAGAAGGCTTGGACATACCACAGTCAATACTCTTCCTTACCCGGGTTTTCCCACTGATATGCAGCCTCAGATCACAGTGGCTTTGGGACTGGCAGAGGGAACCAGCATAGTAACGGAAAGCATTTTCGAAAACCGTTTCAGATATGTGGATGAACTGGCAAGAATGGGAGCCAGCATCAAGGTAGAGGGAAGCATTGCCATCATAAGCGGTGTGGAGAAATATACCGGTGCAGGCATAACAGCACCTGACTTAAGAGCAGGTGCAGCATTGGTACTGGCAGCCCTGGCAGCAGACGGCTTCACTACGGTGGAAGATATTAAATATATCGAGCGTGGCTATGAGGACTTTGATGCCAAGCTAAGAGGCCTGGGAGCCATGATGGAAAAGGTAAATACGGAAAAGGACATACAGAAGTTCAAGCTTAAGATAGGATAAAAAAACCCGCGGATGCGGGTTTTTTATTTTGCATAAAAATAGCGTAGCGGCTTTGGCCGCTACGCTTGAAAAATCTGATTTTTGAGGGTCACATCAACAGGTGATCCTTTTTACTTACAGATACTTCTTAAGGGCATCAACCTTATTGAGAGCTTCCCAGGGAAGATCAAGGTCGTTGCGGCCGAAATGTCCGTAGGCAGCAGTCTGCTTGTAGATGGGACGACGAAGGTCGAGCATCTTGATGATGCCTGCGGGACGAAGATCGAAGTTCTCACGTACTGCTGTAAGGATCTTGTCGTCTGAAATCTTGCCGGTACCGAAGGTGTCTACACGTACTGAAGTGGGTACTGCGACGCCTATGGCATAGGACAGCTGAATCTCGCACTTGTCAGCAAGACCTGCGGCTACGATATTTTTGGCAACATATCTTGCAGCATAGGCAGCTGAACGGTCAACCTTGGTGCAGTCCTTGCCGGAGAAAGCACCGCCGCCGTGACGTGCCATACCACCGTAGGTATCTACTATGATCTTACGTCCTGTAAGACCTGCATCACCATGAGGTCCGCCGATAACGAAACGTCCAGTGGGATTGATGAAGAACTTGGTGTTCTCATCTACCAGCTCGGCAGGGAGTACGGGATCGAATACATACTTCTTGATATCTTCGTGGATCTGCTCCTGAGTCACATCCTCATCATGCTGGGTAGAGCATACAACAGCTTCCAGTCTGATGGGCTTATCATTCTCATCATATTCAACTGATACCTGAGTCTTACCATCGGGACGAAGGTACTTAAGAGTACCGTTCTTCCTTACTTCTGTAAGCTTAAGAGCAAGCTTGTGTGCCAGATCGATGGAATAGGGCATGTAGGAATCGGTTTCATTGGTGGCATATCCGAACATCATACCCTGATCACCGGCACCTGTATCCAGGTCATCTGCCATAGAACCTTCCTTGGCTTCCAGTGCCTTGTCAACGCCCATGGCAATATCGGCTGACTGCTGATCCAGTGCTACAAATACTGCACAGGAATTGCCGTCCAGGCCCTTCTTACCATCATCATAGCCTATATCAAGTACAGTCTTTCTTACGATGGCGGGGATATCCAGCCTGGCCTTGGTTGTGATCTCACCTGTGACCAGTACGAAACCTGTACAGCTGGCTGTCTCACAGGCAACACGGCTCATGGGGTCCTGCTCAAAGCAGGCATCTAATATGGCATCTGATACCATATCGCAGACTTTGTCGGGATGTCCTTCTGTCACCGACTCAGAGGTAAATAACTTCTTTTCGCTCATAACAAGCTCCTTTCATGAAAAATACAATAAAAAAATCCGCTTCATAAGCGGACTCGATAATTGATACTCAAATCCTCTTATTGTTCGATATATCGCTCAGGTTGGCACCTTCCATACTGGGGTTGCCGTGGCTTCACAGGTCCTATGTACCTCCACCACTCTGAATAAGAGATTCTAACAATATTAAGTTGGTATCTGCAGATACATTACACTGACTTAGGATAAATGTCAACATATAATAAAAATATATTTCAGACACCTGTTGTTTTAAAGGGCAAATCCGTTTGACAGAATATAGTGGATATATTTATAATTATCTTATCTTGTGAAGGAGGCTGACATGCAAAAAGTGCACATATCAAAGGTCACACCGGGAATGGTTCTGGCCCAGGATATATACAATGATTCAGATCAGCTGGTGCTGCCTGAAGGCCTTAAGCTTAACGATAAATCTATCGCCAAGCTGACTTACTATGGCATAATGTTTGTCAGAGTCCAGGATCCCACAGGAGATGAGATGCCCGTGCAGGAGGCCGCTTCTGATTCCGAGATGGGGGATTCCTATAACGAGAGACTCAAGAAAACCGAGGAATTCAAAGTTTTCAAGGAACAGTTCGAAAGCAGTGTAGCTGAACTTGAAAATGTATTGAGCGACGTGGTAGAGCGTAACATGCCGCCTGATACCACAGATCTTATGGGCAAGATCAATGAGATGCTTCATCCCAAGGGAGGCAGTATCAATGTCTTCGATATGATCCGCAACATGAAGACCTTTGATGATATGACTTTTTCCCATATGCTGAATGTGGGACTGATATCAGCAGTGTTCGGCAAGTGGCTGGGACTTAATGACGAACAGATCGAACTGGCCACCCAGTGCGGTATTCTGCATGACATAGGAAAGCTCAAGATACCGGCTGAGATCATCAAGAAGCCGGGCAAGCTTACCAATGAAGAGTTTAAGATAATTAAGACCCATCCCACAGAGGGCTACAAGATACTGCATAACTGTCCGGATATAGATGAGCATATCAAACTGGCCTGTCTGGAACATCATGAGAGAGTGGACGGATCGGGCTATCCCATGGCTATTACCGGAGAACAGATGGATTATTATGCCAAGCTGGTGGGCATAGCCGATGTATATGAGGCTATGACAGCTGTGCGTATCTACAGAGGCAGCCTGTCACCCTTCCAGGTCATCGAGATATTCGAGTCAGAGGGTCTGCAGAAATATGACACCCAGATGATCATGACCTTCCTTGAAAACATATGCAATACATATATGCTTAACAGGGTCAGATTATCAGACGGCAGAGAGGGCGACCTCATATTTGTAAATAAGCAGAAGCTTTCAAGGCCTGTGATCAAATGCGGCAACACCTTCGTGGATCTGATGAAGGAGCCGGAATTAAGCATTGTGGCGATTATATAAAGAATACGGAAACTATTAAGAAGCTCGCTGGATAGAATCCAAGTGAGCTTCTATCATTTAAATATTGCAAAAACGGAGACAGCTATGGCATTTACACATTTGCATACGCATACGGAATTCAGCCTTTTGGATGGTTCCAACAAGATAAAAGAATATGTGAAAAGGGTTAAGGAACTGGGAATGGACAGCGCTGCCATTACGGACCACGGAGTCATGTATGGGGCGGTGGATTTCTACAGGGCTGCCCTGGCAGAGGGAATCAAGCCCATTATAGGCTGTGAGGTCTATGTGGCGCCGGGTTCGAGATTTGACAGGGAGAAGGTAAGCGGCGAGGATAGGTATTATCACCTGATACTGCTGGCGGAAAATAACAAGGGCTATGCCAACCTGTGCAAGATAGTGAGCAGAGGCTTTACTGAGGGCTTCTACTACAAGCCCAGAGTGGATTTTGAGGTACTCAAAGAGTATCACGAGGGAATCATATGCGCATCAGCCTGTCTGGCAGGAGAGATACCCAGATATATAATGAGGGGCATGCTGGAGGAAGCCAAAGACACAATCCTCAAATACAGGGACTGCTTTGGTGAGGGCAATTTTTTCTTAGAGCTGCAGGACCACGGCATTCCCGAACAGCAGACAGTAAATGCCCAGCTTATCAGATTTTCAAAGGAGCTTAATATCCCTCTTATAGCCACCAATGACTGTCATTATACCTACGAGGATGATGTGGAGTCCCACGATATCCTGCTGTGCATCCAGACGGGCAAGCTCGTCAAGGATGAGAACCGCATGAGATACACCGGCGGTCAGTACTATGTCAAGAGCGAGGAGCAGATGAGGGAACTGTTCAAATACATTCCCGAGGCTATAGACAATACTCATAAGATTGCGGAAAGATGCAATGTGACCATAGAATTCGGCAATACGAAGCTGCCCCATTTTGAAGTGCCCGAGGGCTTTACGTCCCTTACTTACTTAAGACAGCTGTGTGATAACGGTATGGCTGAACGGTATCCTGAGGATGACGGGACCTTACGGGAAAGACTGGAGTATGAGTTGTCTGTCATCGAGAGAATGGGCTATGTGGACTATTTCCTGATAGTGTGGGATTTCATCAACTATGCCCGCAGCCAGGGTATACCCGTGGGACCCGGCCGAGGCTCAGCAGCAGGCTCCATTGTGGCCTATTGCCTGCACATTACCAATATAGATCCCATGAGATACGGACTGCTCTTTGAGAGATTCCTTAACCCTGAGCGAGTATCCATGCCCGATATAGATATTGACTTCTGCTTTGAGCGCAGGCAGGAGGTAATAGATTATGTATCGAGAAAATACGGTCATGAGAAGGTGGTGCAGATAGTGACCTTCGGTACCCTGGCGGCCAAGGGTGTTATCAGGGATGTGGGGCGTGTCATGGATCTGCCCTACAGCTTCTGTGACAATCTGTCGAAGATGGTGCCGAACGAACTCAATATCACGCTGGATAAGGCTCTGGAACTCAATAAGGACCTGAAAAAGTTATATGATGAGGATCCCCAGGTCCAGCATCTCATAGATATGTGCAAGAGACTGGAGGGATTGCCCAGACATACCTCCATGCATGCTGCAGGTGTGGTCATCTGTCCAGAAGCAGCAGATGAATTTGTGCCACTGTCCAGGGGCTCAGATGGTTCCATTACGACCCAGTTCATTATGACTACCTTAGAGGAACTGGGGCTTCTTAAGATGGATTTCTTAGGGCTGCGTACACTGACCGTTATCAGGAATGCAGTAAGCAATATTGAAAAGGTTCATGGGATCACCATAGATGTGGACCACCTTGACTATAATGACAAGCAGGTGCTGGACTATATAGGCACAGGTAAGACCGAGGGTGTATTCCAGCTTGAAAGCGGCGGGATGAAGAGCTTCATGAAGGAGCTGAAGCCCCAGAATCTGGAGGATGTCATAGCGGGTATCTCGCTGTACAGACCCGGACCCATGGATTTCATACCCCAGTACATTGAGGGAAAGAACAGTAAGGGAGAGATCAAGTATCCCTGCAAGGAACTGGTCCCCATACTGGAGGCCACCTACGGCTGTATCGTATACCAGGAGCAGGTCATGCAGATAGTGCGTGAGCTTGCCGGCTACACAATGGGACAGGCTGACAATATCAGACGTGCCATGAGTAAGAAAAAGCAGAAGGTGATCGATGCCGAGAGAGCCAATTTCGTATATGGTAATGAGCAACTGGGTATTAAGGGCTGTATCGGAAATGGTATTGCAGAGGACGTGGCCAACGGAATCTATGATTCCATGGTGGCCTTTGCAAGATATGCCTTTAACAAATCCCATGCAGCCTGCTATGCTGTGGTAGCCTATCAGACAGCCTGGCTGAAATATTATTATCCTGTGGAATTTATGGCGGCTCTTATGACCTCAGTCATAGATAATGCGACCAAGACCAGTGAATATATCATGGTCTGCAGAAATATGGGCATTAAGCTATTGCCTCCCGATGTAAATGAGTCGGATGCGGGATTTTCCGTATCAGATGAAGGCATCAGATACGCCCTGACTGCGGTAAAGGGAGTGGGACGTTCCATTATCGATAACGTGGTCATGGAAAGGGAAAGAGGCGGAGAATACAAGGATATATCCGATTTCATAAAGCGCAATCAGGAGCTTTTAAATAAGCGTGTGGTGGAAAGCCTGGTCAAGGCCGGCCTTTGACAGGCTGGGCGGCAGCAGGCGGGCCTACATGAGTTCTTATAACAATATAATGGACAGCCTGGCCGAGGAGCGCAAGAAGGGAATCGCAGGTCAGATGAGCTTGTTTGATTTTGCGGCAGAGGAGGATAAGCAGGCCTTTGATGTGAGGGTTCCCGATATGGAGGAATATGCCAAGGAGACACTGCTGGCCTTTGAAAAGGATGTGCTGGGTATATACGTAAGCGGTCATCCGCTGGAAGCCTATGAGGGCATATGGAGAAAGAACATCACAAACGTGTCTACGGATTTTGCCCTGACTGAGGATGAATCGGCGCCTGAAGGCATGGGTGAGGAGATTATGAAGGTGGCTGACGGACAGCTGGTTACCATCGGCGGCATCATTGCTTCCAAGCAGGTGATCTACACCAAGAAGGGCGAGGCCATGGCAAGACTTTCCATAGAGGATCTGGCAGGCACTGTGACGGTCATAGTATTTCCCAGGAATTACCAGAAATATGCAGGCATCATCAAGGAAGACGCCAAGGTATTTGTCAAGGGAAGGGTCAAGGCGGAATATGAAAAGGACGGCGAGCTATTCGGCGAGACCTTTATACCCTTTGATGAGGTGCCCAGGAAGCTCTGGGTGAAATTTGACAATATGGAGAGCTTTGAGAAACGTAAGGATGAGCTCATGGGAATGATAGAAGGCTACAGGGGCAAGGACGATGTGGCAGTCTTCATTGCGGAAGGCAGGCTTATGAAGGTGCTGCCCAAGGAATGCAGAGTGGATGCCTCACCTCTTCTTATCAGGAATCTGAAGGAAGCATTTGGCGAGGATTGCATTACATTAAAGTAGACAAGGACTGAAAAGTTCTATAAAATATAGGGAGAAATGGGCAGGTGTGCCCGTGGTCCCCGGTAAACCGGGGACATGTATGCGAAAGGCAGCAGGAGGCAGTTATGGCTAACAGTATTAAGACAATAGGAGTATTGACCAGCGGCGGCGATGCGCCGGGTATGAATGCGGCGATCAGAGCTGTGGTGCGTAAGGCTATCAGCAACGGCGTAGAAGTAAAGGGCATCAAGAAGGGCTACCAGGGTCTGCTCAATGAAGAGATCATAGATATGGATGCCCATTCGGTATCGGACATCATCCAGCGAGGAGGTACTATCTTAGGAACAGCCCGCTGTAAGGAGTTTCGTACTGAAGAGGGACAGGCTCAGGGTGCTGAAATATGCAGAAAGCACGGTATTGACGGTATAGTGGTAATAGGCGGAGACGGTTCCTACCGTGGTGCCCAGGCTCTGTCAAAGCAGGGTATCAATACCATAGGTCTTCCCGGTACCATCGACCTGGATATCGCCTGCACGGATTATACCATCGGTTTTGACACGGCCATTAATACAGCCATGGAGGCTATAGATAAGGTAAGAGATACCTCTTCTTCCCATGAGAGATGCTCCATCATAGAGGTTATGGGACGTAATGCAGGCTATATAGCTCTGTGGTGCGGTATTGCCAATGGCGCAGAGGATATACTGCTTCCTGAGAAATACGATTTCAATGAGCAGAGCATTATCAATAATATCATTGCCAACAGAAAGCGAGGCAAGACACACCATCTGATCATCAACGCAGAGGGTATCGGACACAGTACTTCCATGGCAAGACGTATAGAAGCGGCTACGGGCATTGAGACAAGAGCCACTATCCTGGGCTACATGCAGAGAGGCGGTTCACCTACCTGTAAGGACAGATATTACGCTTCCATCATGGGTGCCTATGCTGCGGATATATTGTGCGAGGGCAAGACCAACAGGGTAGTCGGCATGAAGCATGGGGAGTTCGTGGACTTCGACATAGATGAGGCTTTGGCTATGCAGAAGGATATTTCGGAATACGAATATGAAGTGAGCAGAGCTCTTTCAAGAACAATAGATATGTAATAAAGACAAAATATCCCCAGACGTATTCAAGGCGCCCGGGGATATTTTATTTAAAGAGAAGGTCGGATATATGATCACCAATAAGCAGATCAGGGAATTAATCACCATAAGGGACAAGGCCAGAGCCAGGAGAGAGTCGGGGCTGTATATAGTGGAGGGCATCAGGATGTTCAAAGAGGTGCCGGGAGACATATGCAGGCAGGTCATTGCTTCAAGGCATTTTTATGAGGAACACAGGGAGGAACTTGAAGAAATCCTCTCAAGGATCCAAAAGGAGCAGAAGGCAGGCCCAGGTGGGATTGAAGTTGTGGAGGATAATGTATTTGAGAAGCTGTCGGATACCAAGACTCCGCAGGGCATAATGTGTGTATGCAAACAGAAACTGACAAGCGTGTCAGATATTATTTCGGATAGACAAAATGCGCTATACATGATCCTTGAGGATATACAGGATCCGGGAAATATGGGAACCATCTTCAGGACCGGAGAGGGAGCCGGAGTAAGCGGCATCATCCTGACGGAGGGCTGTGTGGACATATACAATCCAAAGACCATCAGGTCCACCATGGGCTCTGTCTACAGGGTACCCTTTGCGGTAGCCAGGGACCTTGGGGCAGCAGTGGACATGCTGAAGAGCAGGGGTGTGAAGGTCTATGCAGCGCATCTTGAGGGCAGCAGCTACTATGATGAGGTAAATTACGGCTCAGCAGCATTTATGATAGGAAATGAGGGTAACGGACTGAAGGCAGACACGGCGGCTATGGCTGATACCTATATAAAGATACCCATGGAGGGTGAGGTGGAATCCCTGAATGCGGCGGTGGCTTCTTCCATACTTATGTATGAGCATATGCGCCAGAGAAGGGGCTTGTTTACATAAATTTGACACAAATTGTCCAAGGTGCTAGAATGGTGGCGTATTCTGTACGGAGGAAGCTATATGAAATTCAGAAAAAAACTTCTTCGCGGGATCGTCGGGGTGTGCATGGGGTTATGTACGCTGAGTATGACAGGAATTATGGTCCATGCTTCAAGCGGGATCAAGGTGTTCGCTGATCTGAATCAGGGAGCGGCACTGTCTTTGGACTCAGTGGATCACGTGGATGAGGATACAATACTTGCGCGTGTGGAGGATGACTCCGGAGGCGATGAAGACGAGGATAGCGACACGCAGATGTCCGGCCTGGTAATGGCTGATGTCAAGGAATCCATGAATGTAAGGGAAGAGCCCACTACGGACTCTGCCAAGGTAGGTCTGCTGTATGCAGACTGCGGAGGAAGGATACTTGATACGGCAGATGGCTGGACGAAAATAGAGTCGGGTAATCTGGTGGGCTGGGCCTGCAATGATTATCTGATATTCGGAGATGAAGCCCAGGAAATGGCTCAACAGGTGGGACATACGCTGGCTACCGTAACTGCGGATGCCCTGAGGGTGCGTAAGGATACCTCAGAGGATTCCGGCATATACGGTCTGGTAGCCAAGGGAGACGTCATAGAGGTCAATGATGAAAACAGCACCGAGGAGTGGCTGGCCATTGAATTTGAGGGCGATCAGGGCTATATCAATGCCGAATATGTCACTATGGAATTCAAGGTGGACTCAGGAGAGACCCTTGAAGAGATAGCGGAAAGAGAAAAGAAAGAAAAAGCTGAAAAGGCCAAGCTCATAGCCAATCAGGGAGCTGTGGCCATAGGTACCACAGAGGATGTGCTTCTGGCAGCCCTGGTACAATGTGAGGCCGGCAACCAGCCCTATGAGGGACAGCTGGCAGTGGCAGCTGTGGTTATGAACCGTGTAAGGAGCGGTGCTTATCCCAATACCATCAGCGGCGTGGTGTATGCTTCGGGACAGTTTGGTCCGGCAGCCAGCGGCAAGGTAGAGGCCACCGTAAAGGCCGGGGTCAAGGATTCCTGCCTGCAGGCAGCGAAGGCCGCCATAAACGGTGAGACCAATGTGGGAAGCGCAACTCATTTCAGAAGAGCAGGTACCCAGGAAGGTATTGTAATAGGAAGTCACGTATTCTGGTAGGGATAGGATACTTAAGAAGGAAAGGTGGTCTGTGCATGACAGAAGTGATAGTATGGATTGCGGCCTTTTTTGTACTGTTGATCATTGAGGCCATAACCCTTGGACTGACAACCGTGTGGTTTGCGGGAGGAGCGCTGGTAGCGGCAATATTTGCTGCATTGAAGGCACCCTTGTGGCTTCAGATACTGATATTTATAGTAGTGTCAGTGATACTGCTGATATTTACCAGACCGCTTGTAGCCAAGCATTTCAATAAGAACAGGACTATGACCAACGTGGAAGGCCTGGCAGGGAAGAAGGCCTATGTTATGGAAGAGATAGACAATATCAAGGCGCGCGGAAGGGTGAAGATCGACGGCATGGAATGGACAGCAAGAGCTGCCAAAGACGGAGAGATCATACCCGAGGGCAGTCTGGTAAGAGTCTTATCCGTAGAAGGCGTGAAGGCCATAGTAGAAGCCGTTAAGGAGGAAAATTAAAATGGGTGGAATAGGAGCTTTAGTAATAATACTTATACTGATAGCCTGGGTGGTTATCGCAAATATCAGAATAGTTCCTCAGGCACATGCATTTGTAGTTGAGAGACTGGGAGCTTATCAGGATACCTGGTCAGTAGGACTTCATGTGAAGATCCCCTTCATTGACAAGGTGGCCAAGAGGATAGTCCTGAAGGAACAGGTAGTGGATTTTGCACCCCAGCCCGTTATCACCAAGGATAACGTAACCATGAGGATAGATACGGTTGTCTTCTATCAGATCACGGATCCCAAGCTTTTTGCCTATGGCGTGGACAACCCTATTATGGCTATTGAGAACCTGACAGCCACAACCTTAAGAAATATTATCGGTGAGCTTGAACTGGACCAGACACTTACATCCAGAGAAACCATCAATACCAAGATGAGATCATCCCTGGATGAAGCAACTGATCCCTGGTGTATCAAGGTCAACCGTGTGGAACTTAAAAATATCATCCCTCCTGCTGAGATACAAAATGCAATGGAGAGACAGATGAAGGCAGAGCGTGAAAGACGTGAGGCCGTAACCAGGGCAGAGGGTGAGAAGAAGGCAGCCATCCTTGAAGCAGAAGGTAAGAAGGAAAGTGCCATCCTGACAGCAGAAGCAGAGAAGCAGGCAATGGTACTCCATGCTGAGGCTCATAAGGAAAAGATGATCCGCGAAGCCGAAGGTCAGGCCCAGGCCATACTGAATATCAACAATGCCAAGGCAGAAGGTATCAGAATCCTGCGCGAGGCAGGTGCTGATGAGGCAGTACTCAAATTAAAGAGCTTAGAGGCTTTTGAAAAGGTAGCAGACGGACAGGCTACTACTATCCTGATCCCCTCAGAGCTGCAGGGAATCGCCAGCTTAGGCGCAACTCTGACAGAGGCTGTGAAGGGCACCATGGATACCAAGGCAGCAGCACCCAAGGCAAAGCTTAAATGCGGTGAGGAATCCGAAAGGGAATTAAGATGTGAGGAAGAGCCCGAAGAAGATTCCCAGTGGCTATAATAATAAAAAACCACCTAAGCCTGTTGGGAGCCTTGCAGCTGACGGACAGGCTTTAAATGTCAAAGAATATATGCAGACTATGGGTTTAGGCTCATAGTCTGAAGATTTTTATAGGAATATTTTATAAGGAGAAGATTATGGACCTTAAAGGAAGAGATTTTTTGAAGCTGTTGGATTACACACCACAGGAAATAGAGTACCTGGTTGAACTGGCAGCCACACTCAAGGCAAAGAAGAAAGCCGGCGAGCCCGTGGATGTGCTCAGGGGCAAAAACGTGGCGCTCATATTTGAGAAGACCAGTACAAGAACCCGCTGTTCCTTTGAGGTGGCAGCAAGGGATCTTGGCATGGGCTGTACCTATCTGGATCCCAAGAGCTCACAGATAGGCAAGAAGGAAAGCATCGCCGACACCGCAAGGGTACTGTCAGGCATGTTTGAGGGTATTGAATATCGAGGCTACGGACAGGAGATAGTAGAGGAACTGGCCAAGTATTCAAAGGTGCCCGTATGGAATGGTCTGACCAATGAATTCCATCCTACTCAGATGCTGGCTGACCTGCTGACTATCAGGGAGCATTTTGGACATACAAAGGGCATTCGCGTGGTATATATGGGAGATGCCCGTTATAATATGGCCAACAGCTGGATGGTTACCTGTGCCAAGATGGGCATGCATCTGACTCTGTGTTCAGCCAAAAATTATTTTCCGGATCCTGAGCTTGTGAAGACCTGTGAGGAGATCGCAGCGGCAAATGGAGGAAGCATAACCCTGACTGAGGATGCCATCGAGGGCACGAGAAATCAGGATGTGGTATATACGGATGTATGGGTATCCATGGGTGAGCCTGACAGTGCATGGCAGGAACGTATAGATGAGCTGAGCCCCTATAAGGTCACAAGTGAGGTAATGGAGAGAGCAGGCAAGGATGCCATATTCATGCATTGTCTGCCGGCATATCATGATCTGAAGACCGAGATAGGCAAGGAAAAGGGAGAGCAGTTCGGCTTTGAAGACCTGGAGGTGACTGATGAGGTATTCGAATCCGAGGCATCTGTAGTATTTGAAGAGGCCGAGAACCGTATGCACACCATCAAGGCTGTAATGGCAGCAACACTGGGGGCATTTGCATGATAATCAGACTGGATGAGATAGATTCTACCAATGAATATGCCAAAAGACTGGTGGAGGACGGCTATAGCAGCGATGAAATGTGTGTAGTATCGGCCCAGTACCAGACAGCCGGGAAGGGCAGAAGGGGCAGAGGCTGGATCACGCCTCCGGGAACCTGTCTTACCTTTTCCATATTATACAGGCCGGGACTTCCCACAGAGGCATGTCCCATGATCACCCTGGTCATGGCCATGGCTGTGAGAGCGGCACTGTTTGATTTTGATATAGAGTGTCAGATCAAGTGGCCAAATGACATCATAATAGGCGGCAAAAAGCTGTGCGGCATACTGACAGAGGCTATACCGGACAGTGATTACAAGGTGGTAGGCTGCGGCATCAACTTAAATCAGGAGGCATTTCCTGAGGATCTGGCTGACAAGGCAACTTCTATCCTCATAGAGACTGATGACTGTGTGGATGAGGACAATCTGCTTGAGAGCATCGTCGGATATTTTGAAAAATACGCAGAAAGCCTTACTGAAAATAAGAACCTGTCAGGTCTTATGGATGAGTATAATGACATGCTTGTCAGCAAAGATAAGGAAGTGACGGTGTTAGACCCCAAGGGCGAATATGAGGGCATAAGCGAAGGTATCAACCAAAACGGCGAACTGATAGTACGCAGACCGGATGGAAGCAAAGAACTGGTCTATGCAGGTGAAGTGTCTGTCAGGGGCGTATACGGGTATGTGTAAATGAGCGAAGAAAAGGTGATTCTCTGCGGCGCCAATGCCTATGAGAAGAAATATTATTTTAATAAGGATTTTGCGAGGATACCGGAATCCATACAGCAGGAGCTGCATATAATGTGTGTGCTTTTTACCGAAGAGGTGGGCGGCATATTTACCATTGGATTCGACAGTGAGGGTGAGCTGGTATTTGAGACCACGGCAGCTGACGAGGATTATCTGTTTGATGATATCAGCGCAGGCTTGCTGGTAGCCAAGATCAGGAATTCCAAGCAGGAACTGCTGCAGTCCCTATCCTTGTACTACAGGGTATTATTCCTGCACGAGGATGTGGATGAGCTGCTTAAGGAGGATGAGTAGATGTTACTGGTAGTCGATGTGGGCAATACCAATATTACCTATGGAGTATACGAGGGTGAGGTGCAGAGATGTACCTTCAGAATGATGTCCAAAATGCCCAGGACCTCTGATGAATACGGCATGATGATACAGGGGATCATGGATTCCAATGGGGTAAATAAGGAAAGTATTGACGGCTGCATCATAGCATCGGTAGTACCGGGGGTAATGCATTCTCTTACCAGCGGTATCAGTAAATATCTTAAGGTCAACCCCATGATAGTAGGCGTGGGCATCAAGACAGGCATCAAGGTAGTAACGGAAAATCCCAAGGAGATCGGTGCAGACAGGATAGTGGATGCAGTAGGCGCCTATGAGAAATACGGCGGTCCCATACTGGTCATGGACTTCGGCACGGCAACTACCTATGACCTGATCAATGAAAAGGGAGAATTCGAGGCAGGTATCACAGCGCCTGGCATACGTATGTCGGCCAAGGCTCTGTGGGAGGACACAGCCAAGCTTCCTGAGATAGAGATCAAAAAACCCAAGTCCATACTGGCCCAGGAGACCATCAGCAGTATGCAGGCAGGACTTGTCTACGGACAGATAGGACAGACGGAGTATATCATCAGCCAGGTAAGAAAGGAATCCGGCTATGATAATTTGAAGACAGTAGCCACAGGCGGCATGGGCAGGATCATTTCCAATGAAACGGATATGATAGAGGTCTATGACAGCTCTCTTACCCTGGATGGACTGAGGCTGATATATGAGAAAAACATGCCGGGCAGGAAAAAATGAGTGAACTTAAGATAGGCAGTGTGCTGCTCAAAAACAATATCATACTGGCTCCAATGGCAGGCGTTAGCGACCTGCCTTTTCGTTTGCTGTGCTCCAAAATGGGAGCAGGCATGGTATGCATGGAAATGATAAGCGCTAAGGCCATAATGTACAACAACAGAAATACGGAAGGACTGCTGGAAACCCACCCTGAGGAATCGGTCATCAGCCTGCAGCTGTTTGGCTCGGATCCTCAGATAATGGCCGAGCAGGCCAAAAGGATAGAGAACAGGCACTTTGATATATTTGACATAAACATGGGCTGTCCCGTGCCGAAGGTAGTGGGCAATGGGGAAGGAAGTGCCCTTATGAAGGAGCCCCTCCTGGCAGGACAGATCATCGAAGCCATGGCAAAGGCAGTGGATAAACCCGTGACAGTCAAGATCAGAAAGGGCTTTGATGAGGAGCATGTAAATGCTGTGGAAATAGCCCATATAGCCCAGGAATCGGGTGCGGCGGCCATAACGGTCCATGGCAGGACCAGAGCCCAGTACTACAGTGGAAAGGCCGACTGGGATATCATAGCCCGGGTAAAGGAAGCAGTCAGCATACCGGTCATAGGCAATGGGGATGTGACTGACGGCAGGAGTGCTGCGGCACTGCTTAAGCAGACAGGGTGCGATGGCGTAGCCATAGGCAGGGCGGCCCAGGGCAATCCCTTCATATTCAGGGAAGTGGCAGCCTACCTTGAAGAGGGCGTGGAATGCCCTCCTCCCACACCTGAGGAGAGGATGGATATAGTCAGACAGCATGCCGAGCTCATGGTGCAGTACAAGGGCGAGTACATCGCGGTCAGGGAAATGCGCAAGCACCTTTCCTGGTACAGCGCGGGCATACCCGGCAGCGCCCGTATGAGGGGCAGGATAAATGAAATGGAAAGCATGGAAGATATCATGAGTACTGCTGCATTATTATTTGGGGATAAATAAACTGCCCAAATAGGAGCGGCAGGGCCTGCGCAGGCTTGACAGTAGTGCCATTTATGGCTATAATCATTTAGTCGCAGAGGCTATATTCATAAGCAGAGAGGGACAGATATGGAAAGCAAAAAAAACATATTGACCTATGAAGGTCTTAAAAAATACGAAGAGGAGTTAGAGAACCTGAAGGTTGTCCGCCGTCAGGAAGTAGCTCAGAAGATAAAGGAAGCGAGAGCTCAGGGTGACTTATCCGAGAATGCCGAGTATGATGCAGCCAAGGATGAGCAGAGAGATATAGAGGCACGTATCGAGCAGTTGGAGAAGATACTGAAGAATGCCGAAGTAGTAGACGAGGAAGAGGTAGACCTTGAGAAGGTAAACATCGGATGTAGGGTCAAGATCAGAGACCTTGACGAGAAGGAAGATGCGGAATACAAGATCGTAGGTTCAACAGAGGCTAACAGCCTTCAGGGTAAGATATCAAATGAATCTCCCGTAGGCAAGGCACTTATAGGTTCCAAGGTAGGCGAGACCATTAAGGTCGAGACTCCCGGGGGAGTGCTTAAGTACAAGATCCTTGAGATACAGAGATCCAACTAGTAAGAACTTTTGACAGCTTCTCATTATGGGAAGCTGTTTTTGAGATAAGGCAAAGGAGCAGAACATGGGTGACAATAACAACAAGCAGGCAGCAGAGCCTGATGTAAACCAGATAAGAAAGAACAAGAGAGAGAAGCTTGCAAACCTGCAGGCAGCAGGCAAGGATCCCTTTCAGATAACAAAATATGACCAGACTCATCATTCCACAGAAGCCAAGGAGCTGTATATAGAGCATGAGAACAAGCTTTTGTCCGGCAGAACCCCGGTCAATACAGAGGGCATGGATGAAGAGGCTGCCAAGGCCGCACTTACCGCTGACTACAATGAGAGAAGAGCCATTATGGATGCAGATCCCATCAATGTAAGTATAGCAGGCCGTATCATGTTAAAGCGTGTTATGGGCAAGGCCAGCTTCTGCAACGTACAGGACCTTAAGGGCGATGTGCAGGTATATGTGGCCAGAGATGCTCTGGGTGAAGAGGCCTATGCTGATTTTAAGAAATATGATGCCGGAGACATCATCGGTGTCAAGGGATACATGTTCCGTACCCAGAAGGGTGAGATATCAGTGCATGCCACAGAGACTCTTCTGATGTCAAAGAACCTTCAGCCCCTTCCTGAGAAATTCCATGGTCTGACCAATACTGACCTAAGATACAGACAGAGATACACGGATCTGATCATGAATCCCGACGTCAAGGATACCTTCGTAAAGAGATCCAAGATCATCTCTACCATAAGAAAATATCTGGACGGCAAGGGCTTCATGGAGGTCGAGACCCCCATGCTGGTAGCCAATGCAGGCGGCGCTGCCGCAAGACCCTTCCAGACACATTTCAATGCCCTGGATGAGGACCTGAATCTGCGTATTTCTCTGGAGCTTTATCTGAAGAGACTTATAGTAGGCGGTATGGAGAGGGTCTACGAAATAGGACGAGTATTCCGTAATGAAGGTCTGGATACCAGACACAATCCGGAATTTACCCTGATGGAGCTCTATCAGGCCTATACGGATTATCACGGCATGATGGATCTGACTGAGGATATGTACAGAACAGTAGCACAGGAGGTACTGGGCACCACCACCTTCAAGTACGGCGACGTGGAGCTCGACTTCGGCAAGCCCTTTGAGCGTATCACCATGATAGAGGCAGTCAAGAAGTATTCGGGAGTAGACTTCGACCAGGTACCCGACACGGAAGCAGCCAAGAAGCTGGCTGACGAGAGAGATATCCACTATGAGCCCTTCCACAAGAAGGGAGATATCATCAATCTCTTCTTTGAGGAATACGTAGAGGAAAACCTGATCCAGCCCACCTTCGTAATGGACCATCCCGTAGAGATATCACCCCTGACCAAGCGTAAGCCCGACAGACCTGATCTGGTAGAGAGATTCGAGCTCTTCATCAACACCTGGGAAATGTGTAACGCCTACTCGGAGCTCAACGATCCCATCGACCAGAGAGAAAGATTTGCAGCCCAGGACGCAGCAGCAGACGCAGGTGACGAGGAAGCCAACCATACAGATGAGGACTTCTTAAATGCGCTGGAGATCGGCATGGCACCCACCGGTGGTATTGGCTATGGCATAGACCGTTTGTGTATGCTGCTTACGAACAGCCCTGCGATAAGAGATGTTTTATTCTTCCCGACGATGAAAAGTTTAAACTAGATTTGATTTCGACACTGTATTTAAGCCTTTTTGGACAGAAAATTCTGTTCGAAAAGGCTTTTTTATTTGGATTGTCAGGGAATGGGAGCTATGTGAAAATGTCATGAAGTAAAAAAGCAGGTAAGAATTTGACCAATTTGCGCAAAACGCAAATCAAAGTTGCTAGGATTAAATCAAAGTAAATTTCGGAGGAAAGGGATGGCAACTTACTTCAACGGCAATTTCAAAAAATATCGGGAACAATTCGGCTACACACAGGGCCAACTGGCAAATCTTATAGGCGTCGATACCAGTCAGATCAGCAGATATGAAAGCGGGGAAAATTATCCGCCAACGGACAAGGCCATCAGGCTGGCATCATTATTTCATGTGTCTGTAGAGGAACTGCTAGGTACAGAGGGGAAAAGGCAGCTGCGGCTGGGAGCGGACGGGATTCCTATTCTTAATATCCGCAATGCACAGGTCGTCAGACGCCAGTTTTTTTCCAGGGTAAATGACACAGGTGTGACAATTTACCCGGATGGAATCAGGTATTCAACCAACTGTATCAGGTGCTGGGAGAATATTGATTATGTACAGATCATTATCATGGAAGAAGAACATCTGATAGTGGTGAGAAAAAGCAATGAGGAAGATCTGGATTCACAAAGATGGTGCAGACAGAAGGAAGGGAAAAGATATTCCAGAAAAATAACCGGAAGAGGATTTGCAATGAGATTGTATCAGATGATGAACTGGAAGCCGGGATATATCCATAAAATCAGCGGATACACTGCGGTTAATGAGGATAATCCCCAGGAACAGCTCTGGTTTTTTGAAATGGAGGAGGCTGAGGCAATTCCTATGTCACAGAGTGCAAGGAACAAGAGCGGTGTAAGGGATGCGGATATGGATGAAAAAACCGTGGAGGAACTGAACAGGATAGAAACAGAGAAGAATGAGGAAAAGGAAAAAAGAAGAAAATTAACCCTGGAGGGGAAGAATCCTGGACCGTTGAAAC
>R03__coassemble_403_pt1 | contig 25627 bp, 20 predicted proteins | sample R03__metabat2_low_PE_031 | metagenome-assembled genome bin R03
GATATACCTATATCCTGGCAAAGGCACTGGCAGACAGTGTACTGGGTTCTATACAGCGCGAGGAAGGAACTCCCGCTTATGAGATTCTTGAGACCTATATAGGCAAGGATCTTGAATATAAGGAATATGAGCCTTTGTACCAGTGTGCAGCTGATTGTGTGGCAAAGCAGCATAAGAAGGCCTTCTTCGTATATTGTGATAATTACGTAACCATGTCAGATGGTACCGGTATCGTACATATAGCTCCCGCCTTCGGTGAGGATGATGCCAGAGTAGGACGCAAATATGACGCTCCCTTCGTACAGATGGTGGATGAGAAGGGTGTCATGAAGGAGGAAACTCCCTTTGCGGGCATGCGTTGCAAGCCTACCAAGAAGGAGATGGATGCCGGCGCGATCAACTGTGATCCCGAGGTGCTCAAGGAACTGGACGCAAGAGGCATCCTGTTCTCAGCTCCCAAGGTAGAGCATGATTATCCTCATTGCTGGAGATGTGATACTCCCCTGCTTTATTTTGCAAGAGAATCCTGGTTCATTAAGATGACAGCGGTCAGAGATGACCTGGTAAGAAATAATAAAACCGTTAACTGGATCCCGCCCACAATCGGAGAGGGCAGATTCGGCAACTGGCTTGAAAATATACAGGACTGGGGTATTTCCCGTAACCGTTACTGGGGTACACCTCTCAATATCTGGGAATGTCAGGAATGCGGACATCAGGAGGCTATAGGCTCACGTGCCCAGCTTGAGGAGCTGTCAGGCAACCCCGAGGCCCGTACCGTGGAACTGCACAGGCCTTATATCGATGCCATTACCTGTACATGTCCTGAATGTGGCAAGACCATGAAGAGAGTTCCCGAGGTTATTGACTGCTGGTTCGATTCAGGTGCAATGCCTTTTGCACAGCATCATTATCCCTTTGAGAACAAGGAACTGTTCGAGCAGCAGTTCCCCGCACAGTTCATTTCGGAAGCAGTGGATCAGACCAGAGGCTGGTTCTATTCGCTGATGGCTGAAAGCACCCTGCTTTTCAACAAGGCTCCTTACGAGAATGTCATCGTACTGGGACTTGTGCTTGATGAAAACGGAGAGAAGATGAGCAAGTCCAAGGGCAATGCAGTAGATCCCTTTGATGCTTTGGGCAAATACGGAGCAGATGCCATAAGATGGTATTTCTATATCAATTCGGCTCCCTGGCTGCCTAACAGATTCTCAGGCGAAACAGTAGTTGAAGGCCAGCGTAAATTCATGGGTACCTTATGGAATACCTATGCCTTCTTTGTACTTTATGCCAATATTGATGAATTTGATGCTTCAAAATACACACTGGATTATGACAAGCTTACCGTTATGGACAAGTGGCTTCTGTCCAAGATGAATACCATGGTCGGAGAGGTAGACAACTGTCTGGATAATTACAAGATACCCGAGGCTGCAAGATGTCTGCAGGATTTTGTGGATGACATGAGCAACTGGTATGTACGTCGTGGCCGTGAGAGATTCTGGGCAAAGGGAATGGAGCAGGATAAGATCAATGCTTACATGACTCTTTATACAGCTTTGGTAACCGTATGTAAGGCTGCAGCTCCCATGATTCCCTTCATGACAGATGAGATCTACCGCAATCTGGTATGTTCAGTGGACAAGAATGCACCCATCAGCGTGCATCTGTGTGACTTCCCCACAGTGGATAAGAGCCAGATAGATAAGCAGCTTGAAAGCGATATGGAAGAGGTCATGGACATTGTAGTCAAGGGTCGTGCCTGCAGAAATGCTTCCAACATCAAGAACCGCCAGCCTATCGGCACCATGTTCGTAAAGGCTGCCAATAAGCTGTCTGACTACTATGTTGAGATCATAGAGGATGAGCTGAATGTCAAAAAAGTAGAGTTTACGGATGATGTAAGAGAATTTACCACTTATACCTTCAAGCCCCAGCTTAAGACCGTCGGACCCAAGTACGGCAAGCACCTTGGATTTATCAAGTCAACTCTTGAGAATCTGGATGGCAACGACGCTTATGCAAAGCTTAAGAGCGAAGGCGCACTGGTATTTACGGATAATGGAGAGCAGATAAGCCTTGCTGAGGAGGACCTGCTCATATCAATAGAGCAGAAGGAAGGCTATGTAACAGAAGCCGACAATCATACTACCGTAGTGCTTCAGACCACCCTGTCAGAGGAACTTTTGGAAGAGGGTAATGCCAACGAGATCATCAGTAAGATACAGACCATGCGTAAGGACAATGGTTTTGAAGTTATGGACCACATCAGAGTGGCTCTGTGCGGCAACGATGCACTGGCCAAGGTGGTAACTGATAATGAATCAATGATAGGCGGTAAGGTTCTGGCTGAGAGCTTCTCATTCACCGATAATTATGCTGTCAGCAAGGAATGGAATATCAACGGCCAGAAATGTACCATCAGCATTGAGAAAATATAAAATTCAGGTTAAGGAGTAGCGGATATGCCCAAGAAGAATGAAGTAACACTTGATTTTGACAAGGAAATGTTCAAAAGAAGTGTGATCTACAATGTTAAGACCTTGTATCGTAAGGATATCAAGGAAGCCTCACAGCAGGAAATATTTCAGGCAGTCGGATATGCGGTCAAGGATGCGATCATTGATAACTGGATGACCACACAGAAGGAATACGAAAAGAAAGATCCCAAGATTGTATATTATATGTCCATGGAATTTCTTATGGGACGTGCGCTGGGAAATAATATTATCAACCTGGGTGCCTATAAGAACTTCAAGGAAGCTCTTGAGGAAATGGGTTTTGATATCAATGTCATCGAGGACCAGGAGCCGGATGCAGCATTGGGAAATGGCGGTCTGGGCCGACTGGCTGCATGCTTTTTGGATTCCCTTGCAACTTTGGGATACGGGGCTTACGGCTGCGGTATCAGATATCGATATGGTATGTTCAAGCAGGAGATCAGGGATGGTTTCCAGGTTGAAGTGCCGGATAACTGGCTGGCTGTCAACAATCCCTTCGAGCTTCGCCGTCCCGAATATACCAAGACAGTTAAGTTTGGCGGCTATGTAAGGGTATCAGTGGATGAAAACGGAAGAAATATATTCACACAGGAAAATTATCAGGCAGTAAATGCAGTCCCTTATGACCTTCCCATAGTGGGCTATGGCAATGGCATAGTAAATACCCTGCGTATCTGGGATGCCCAGCCTGTTGAATGCTTCCAGCTGGATTCCTTCGACAAGGGCGAATACCAGAAGGCTGTTGAGCAGGAAAATCTTGCCCGCAACATCGTAGAGGTACTTTATCCCAATGACAATCACTATGCAGGCAAGGAACTCAGACTTAAGCAGCAGTATTTCTTTATATCAGCATCCGTTCAGGAGGCTGTGGAAAAATACATGCGTACCCACAGTGATATAAGAAAGCTTCATGAAAAGGTGACTTTCCAGCTTAATGATACCCATCCTACGGTAGCAGTGGCAGAGCTTATGCGTATACTTATGGATGAGCATTATCTTACATGGGATGAAGCTTGGGATGTTACCACAAAGACCTGTGCTTACACTAACCATACTATCATGGCAGAGGCACTGGAAAAGTGGCCCATTGAGCTTTTCTCAAGACTGCTTCCCAGAATTTATCAGATAGTTGAGGAGATCAACAGAAGATTCATTATTGAAATAGAAAAGAAATATCCCTATGATACAGGTCTTACTCAGGAGAAGATCCGTAAGATGGCCATTGTATATGACGGACAGGTTAAGATGGCCCATCTGGCAATCGTTGCAGGCTATTCGGTAAATGGCGTTGCAAGGCTTCATACGGAGATTCTAAAGAATCAGGAGCTCAAGGACTTCTATGAGATGTTCCCCGAGAAGTTCAACAACAAGACCAATGGTATCACCCAGAGAAGATTTTTGCTTCATGGCAATCCTCTGCTGGCAGACTGGGTTACAGCTCATATAGGTGATGAGTGGATCACGGATCTGTCCAAGATCAAAAAGCTCAAGGTATATGCCAATGATGAGCAGTGCCGTCAGGAGTTCATGAACATCAAATACCAGAACAAGGTGCGCCTTGCTGAGTACATCAAGGAGCATAATGGTATAGAGGTTGACCCCAGATCTATTTTTGATGTGCAGGTCAAGAGACTTCATGAGTATAAGAGGCAGCTGTTAAATATTCTCCATGTAATGTACCTTTACAACCAGATAAAGGAAAATCCCGAGATGGAATTTTATCCCAGAACCTTTATTTTCGGTGCTAAGGCTGCAGCCGGTTATCGTAATGCAAAGCTTACTATCAAGCTGATCAATTCAGTGGCAGATGTTATTAACAATGACGCTTCCATAGATGGCAAGATCAAGGTAGTGTTTATTGAAAATTACCGCGTATCAAATGCGGAGATAATATTTGCAGCTAGTGACGTATCTGAGCAGATTTCCACAGCCAGCAAGGAGGCTTCCGGAACCGGCAACATGAAATTCATGTTAAACGGTGCGCTTACCCTGGGCACCATGGATGGAGCAAATGTTGAAATAGTGGAAGAGGTAGGAGAGAAGAACGCATTTATATTCGGTCTGAGCTCTGACGAGGTTATTAACTATGAGAATAACGGCGGCTATAATCCCATGGATATCTTCAACAGCGATGAGGATATCAGGAAGGTGCTGATGCAGCTGGTCAATGGCTTCTACTCCCCTGAAGACCCTGAGCTTTTCCGTACTCTCTACAATTCGCTGCTTAATACCGAATCAACGGATGTGGCAGACAGATATTTTATCCTCAAGGACTTCCGTTCCTACGCGGCAGCACAGAAAAAGGTCGAGGAGTATTACAAGGATGAGGAGGCCTGGGCCAAATCAGCAATACTCAATGTAGCTTGTTCAGGTAAATTCACATCAGACAGAACCATTAAGGAGTATGTTGATGAGATATGGCATTTGGACAAGGTAAAGCTTCCTAAGAAAAAAGCATAATAAGGAGAAACACATGATTACATTATCCAAAGGCGGGGCATACCTGGTAAACGGAAAGGAAATTGTTGAAGAAGGACCTGAGGCAGCAGCAGCCCTTAAGTCCCTTACAGGCAAAGAGATAGATGCCCGAGAAGCAGCAAAATCCACCATTGCCTACGGTATCCTCAAAGAGCACAACACATCAGACAATATGGATAAGCTTAAGATCAAATTTGACAAGCTTACCAGCCATGATATTACTTTTGTAGGCATTATTCAGACAGCCAGGGCTTCCGGGCTGGAGAAATTTCCCATTCCCTATGTACTGACCAACTGTCACAACTCTCTTTGTGCAGTCGGAGGTACCATCAATGAGGACGACCATATGTATGGTCTGACCTGCGCAAAGAAATACGGCGGAGTTTACGTACCCCCTCATCAGGCAGTTATCCACCAGTTTGCAAGAGAAATGCTTGCTGGCGGCGGCAGGATGATCCTGGGTTCCGATTCTCATACACGTTATGGTGCCCTTGGTACCATGGCCATGGGTGAGGGCGGACCGGAGCTGGTTAAGCAGTTACTGAATCAGACCTATGATATAGACAGACCCGGTGTTATAGCAGTCTATCTTTCAGGCAAGCCTTCCAAGGGCGTAGGTCCCCAGGATGTTGCCATTGCTTTGATCGGTGCGGTATTTGCCAATGGATATGTTAAGAATAAGGTATTGGAATTCGTAGGTCCCGGAGTAGCTAACCTGAGCGCCGATTTCCGTATCGGAGTAGATGTAATGACTACTGAGACTACCTGCCTTTCATCTATATGGCAGACTGACGGAGAGATAAAGGACTTTTATGATATCCACGAAAGAAGTGAGGATTATAAAGAGCTTGCTCCCGGTGAAGTGGCATACTATGATGGCATGATCACCATTGAGCTTGACAAGGTTAAGCCTATGATCGCCATGCCCTTCCATCCTTCTAATGCTTATACCATTGAGGAGGTCAATGCAAATCTTGCAGATGTGCTCCATGAGGTAGAGCAGAGAGCCAAGGTAAGCTTTGGTGACAGCATAGAGTATAGCCTGAAAGATAAGATCAGGAACGGTAAGCTCTACGTGGATCAGGGTGTTATTGCAGGCTGTGCCGGCGGCGGATTTGAAAATATTTGTGCTGCTGCGGACATATTGAAGGGACAGTATATCGGTGCTGATGAATTTACACTGAATGTATACCCCGCGTCTACACCCATTTACATGGAGCTGATGAAGAACGGCTGTGCAGCAACTCTTCTTGAGACAGGTGCAGTTCTTAAAACTGCTTTCTGCGGACCCTGCTTCGGCGCCGGAGATACACCTGCCAACAATGCCTTCTCGATCAGACACAGTACCCGTAACTTCCCCAACAGAGAAGGTTCAAAGGTACAGAACGGTCAGATTGCATCGGTTGCTCTTATGGATGCCAGATCCATTGCCGCAACAGCTGCCAATAAGGGTTATCTTACACCTGCAACTGAGGTTGAGGGACGTATTGGAGCCTATAAGTATCACTTTGACAGCAATATATACAAGAACAGGGTATTTGACAGCAAGGGTGTTGCAGATCCCAGCGTGGAGATCAAATTCGGTCCCAATATCAAGGACTGGCCGGCTATGGTTGCCCTTCCTGAGAATCTTCTTCTTAAGTGCGTATCGGAGATCCATGATCCTGTAACCACAACGGACGAACTCATCCCCTCAGGTGAGACATCTTCATACAGATCAAATCCCCTGGGACTGGCTGAATTTGCATTGTCCCGTAAGGATCCAGAATACGTGGGACGTGCCAAGGAGATACAGAAGGCACAGAAGAACATAGAAAATGATATGTGTCCGGGTGATGCAGTACCTGAGGTCCATGAAGTAATGAAGACCATTAAATCCCAGTTTGCCGATGTATCCAGAGCAAATCTGGGTATAGGCTCAACCATATTTGCAGTCAAGCCCGGTGACGGCTCAGCCAGAGAGCAGGCTGCAAGCTGCCAGAAGGTATTGGGTGGCTGGGCTAATATAGCCAATGAATATGCTACCAAGAGATACCGCAGCAACCTGATCAACTGGGGTATGCTTCCGTTTATTATCCCCGAAGGAGAGCTTCCTTTTAAGAATCTGGACTACATCTTTGTTCCGGGTATTAAGAAGGCTGTAGAGGATAAGACCGAGACCATCAAGGCCTATGTGGTCAAGGATGGAGATCTCAGGGAGTTTACCATGACTCTTGGAAATCTTACAGATGAAGAAAGACAGATCATATTAAAGGGCTGTCTTATCAATTACAATAGGATATAAGAATAGTGCCCACTGCCAAGGCGGTGGGCATTTTTATGCATTCGGGACATGAGAGAAAGCCAAATCAGATACAGGGGTTAAGAAAATGAAAGGACTGCCGATATATATATTGAGATGAGAGGGATATAACACTTGTACATGCCAGGGAAGGTATTCATATTCGTATGAGTATCTTTTTTTGTACCCTTTTTTAGGAAAATGCAGGTTGTTATGTTTTATTAAAGTCACCTTAGAAAGGAGTAAATAATACTTGAAGATTGAATCCTACGATTTAGGAATGGATTCTGCCGGAACCTACAGTTCCGTATCTACAAGGACGTTAGCATTATCAGTGGACACGCAGAGCTACGGCAGCTTTGCGGATGCCTTCGGATCATTGGACGAAGAGCAGGAGGAAGAAAATAATTCAGTGAGCGAAAACAGTGAGGATGCCTGGGAGCGTTTCAGCGGCTCTTCCATTTCGGCAGCAGACTCCATTCCTCAGGCTTCGGGAAATGATACACTGGTAAGAGATCTGCAGACCTTCAGGGAACAGCTCATACTGTACCTTTGGAGTATGCTATTTGGAAAAACCGCAGCCTCGGATATGGCCAGTGAATATGGCATCAGCTCACTGGATCAGTATGGAAACAGCTCTGAATCAGGGCAGATAACCTACAATGTGATCACTGTAAAGGCTGAACAAACCTATCATACAGTGGAAAATGAGCAGGTGGATTTTAAAGCTGCAGGAAGCGTTACCTGCGCTGACGGAAGGACCATTGATTTTGATGTGAATCTGAATATGACCGGCAGCTTTGAGGAATACTATAGTGAATATGCCGAGTCTACAGCACAGATAATGACAATGGTAGATCCATTGGTGCTGAATTTCGACGGGGATGTTGCCGGTCTGTCCGACCAGACCTTTACCTTTGATCTGGATGCAGACGGACAGGAGGATAGTATAAGCCTCTTATCGCGGGGTAATGGTTTTCTGGCGCTGGATAAGAATGATGACGGGGTCATCAATGATGGCAGCGAATTATTCGGAACAGAATCGGGAAATGGTTTTGCGGACCTGGCCAAATATGATGAAGACGGCAATGGCTGGATAGATGAGAATGATGATATATTTAACCAATTGAAAATATGGGTTAAAGATGAGGACGGCAATGATGAATTGCTTACTCTCAAGGATAAAAATGTAGGCGCTATTTACCTGGGCAATGCCCAAACGGATTTCACCCTGCGTGGAAGCGAGGGCAATGTGAACGGCGCTATCCGTAAGATGGGGATATTTCTCTATGAAGACGGAATGACAGGTACACTTTCACATCTGGATATAGCAAATTAGTGTTTGTGTGTGTAGCCGCCGGTCCTTTGGGCCGGTGGCGGGTGTGAAAACAGATTGCCGATGGGTAATCATAGGTTTATAATAGTTCTATGCGCAGAAAAAAAGGTAATTGCATAGTAAAAACAGGGATGCTTATTATGGGCGTCTCTTTTTTGTGTGCCTGCGGACAGCAGGCTGCCAATACAGTCGATACTGCAGCAGATACCTATCACTCAAATGTAGCGACCCTGGGTCTTATTCCGGATCTTTCATATGAGATAGAGGAAGTAAAGCCACATATTATGGTAGATGTGGAAGGCTATATGAGTGGTGGAAAGAAGGTATTGTTTGTCAGCGGGAGAAATTTGGATAAAGAGTTTAAGCTGATAGATACGGAAAGCGGAGAGACTGCCTATGAGGGCAAACTGACATTGCTGTCAGAAGGGGAGAACGAAGAGGAAGATCTGTACATGGGAGAATTTACGGATCTGTATGAAAAGGGAAGCTACAGAGCCTTTCAAAAGCAGGTAGGTTACAGCTATGAATTTTCCATAGGTGAGAATATCAATAAGCAATTGTACATAGAAGTATATCGTGAGCTCAAGGATCTGGACAGTACGGACAACGGAGTAAACTGCTATAGGCTGGCAATGCTGATGTTTGCCCATGAAATATATCCGGATGCTTATTCGGATGTGAAATATCTGCGGAAAGAAACGGAAAAGCTCCTTACCCAGCAGGATGCAGTAAGCAAGAGCGTTTATGCCCAATATCAGACAGATGAAAGTATAGAAAAGAGCAGGAACACCTCTGTGGAAAACACATCAGAGGAGGAACTCAAGATTTCGCTGTCTGTTACGGCCCAGTTTGCCGGTGTAATGGCTAATTATTATCATGATTTTTACGAGAATGATCCCCAGTTTGCCACCAGCTGTCTCCAGGCGGCTACTCAGGCTTATGTGAGTATGGTAAGATACAGGGATAATGTGGATGATGACGCATGGTATTATGCGGCGGCTTCATTATACAGGGCTACGGGAAATGAAACCTACAAATATGCTATCAGTGAGTACGATGCGCTGACTGACAGGGCCAGGACAGCATCTGAACTGGACTATGTAATGCTTGCAGACATGGCTTATCTGAATACTGAGTATAGGGCAGATTATACCCGCTGCGAGGAGCTTATGAATGAATATCAGACCAGAGCATCGGATATAGCGGATGCGGTGAGCAGACAGACTCTTTATGTACGCGAGGACATTGAGGAGTGCGAAATAAAAGAGGTTCTCAGTGATATGATGGTGCTGGGAATGGTTGATTATGTATTGTCAGGTGGAGAATATTCCTCGGTCAAGGAGAATTATCTGCATTATTATCTGGGAAGGAATCCGGATAAATGCGACTGGCTGAAGGCTGATTCAGATCAGACCTTTGCAGGTGATATTCCCAGTCTCAGTAAGTTAGTGTTCATACTGGGTTATGGAGAATCCAGTGTAGCCACAGAATAGGTAAAGGAGAAAAAGATGAAGGTAGTTGTTTTGGCAGGCGGTATCAGTACGGAGAGGGATGTATCTCTTTCTACGGGAAAGACGGTTTATAAGGCTATTAAGGCCAAAGGTCATAAGGCTATAATACTGGATGCTTATTTTGGACTGGAAACTGATACGGAAAATATATTTGACAAGGATATAGACTGGGCTGAAAGAATAGGCTCAGTATCGGAGGTCAATCCGGATCTTGAGGCTGTTAAGGCCTTGCGTAATCCCGAAATCACAGGTTATTTCGGACCCAATGTGATCAAACTGTGCAAGGAAGCGGACGTGGTATATATGGCGCTTCACGGAGAGAATGGGGAAAACGGACGTATACAGGCTACTTTTGATCTCGAAGGTATCAGATATACAGGTACGGATTATCTGAGCTCGGCAATGTGTATGAATAAGCAGGTGGCCAAGGAGATGATGGCTTATAACGGAATACCGGTACCCAAGGGTATTCATATAGAAAAGGGCCAGAATACTGATAATACAATCGGATATCCCTGTGTGGTCAAGGCCTGCTGCGGAGGTTCAAGCGTGGGTGTCAGTATAGCAAGGGATGCCGAAGAATATGATATTGCAGTTAAAGAGGCCTTTAAATATGATACACAGGCCGTAGTGGAGCAGTATATCAAGGGCAGGGAATTTTCCATAGGCGTAGTAGACGGCAAGGCTTACCCTGTCATAGAAATAGCTCCCCTTGCCGGTTTCTATGATTATAAGAACAAATATCAGGCTGGTTCCACTGTGGAGACCTGTCCTGCCAAGCTGGAAGAGAATAAGACTAAGGAAATGCAGCATTATGCTGAGAATGCCTTTAAGGCATTGAGACTCAGGGATTATGCCAGAATGGATTTCATGATGTCAGAGGACGGAAAAATATACTGTCTGGAGGCTAACACACTTCCCGGTATGACTCCTACTTCACTGTTGCCTCAGGAGGCAGCAGCCATAGGTATTGATTTTGAGCAGCTGGTGGAAAATATCATTAATTTGGCAATGAACAGGTAGATAATATGAAGGGAATGACACTAAAGCAGATAGCGGCAGCCTGCGGCGGAAATATAATATTGCCCGAGGGCTATGTGCCGGACGACAGAGAAGCGCAGGGCGTGGTCATAGACAGCAGACAGGTTGAGGAAGGCTTTGTATTTATAGCTACCAAAGGAGCCAGAGTGGACGGCCACAGCTTTATTGAGCAGGTGGCAGCTAAGGGAGCAATGGCAGCTGTGGTGGAGGATGTCCCTGAGGTACTTTATCTTCCTTGTATCCAGGTAAAGGATAGCTTCAAGGCCCTGAAGGACATAGCCTCTTATTACAGGGGACAGCTGAATGCCAGGGTTGTGGGGATCACAGGCTCTGTCGGTAAGACCAGCACCAAGGAGATGATCGCCAGCGTGCTTTCTGTTCATTACAGAGTGCTGAAGACCGAAGGCAACTTCAACAATGAAGTAGGTCTCCCGCTTACAGTGCTTAAGATAAAGGACGATACTGAGATAGCAGTGCTGGAGATGGGCATAAGCGAGTTCGGCGAGATGACGAGACTCTCGGCAATCGCCAGACCGGATATATGCGTTATAACCAATATAGGAACCTGCCATTTGGAAAATCTGGGAGACCGGGACGGAGTGCTGAAGGCAAAGACAGAGATTTTTACTTCATTGAATCCGGAGGGCTATGCCGTACTGTACGGTGATGATGATAAGCTGAGCCTGATTGAGAGCGTTAACGGGAAAAATCCCATAAGGTATGGCAGCAGCAGTGACTTTGATGTATTTGTCACAGAGGTGGAAAGCAGGGGACTTTTGGGGTCCAAAGCAGTTATTTGCGATGCCATGGGATCTGCTCGAAGCACTATAAATGCCGCAATTCCCCTTGCAGGACGCCATATGGTCAATAATGCCATGGCTGCAACAGCGGTTGCCCATATACTGGGCCTGACTGAGGAAGAAATAAAGCAGGGCCTGGAAAATGTCAGACCCACCAGCGGCAGAAGCAATATAATCCAGACGGATAAATACATTCTCATAGATGACTGCTATAATGCCAATCCTACTTCCACAAAGGCAGCCATTGATCTGCTTAATGATGCTGATGGACGCAGAGTGGCAATTTTGGGAGACATGTTTGAACTCGGTGATAATGAATGTGAGCTTCACGGGGATGTGGGAAAATATTGCGCCGGGCAGGGAGTTGATCTTATCCTGTGTATAGGTAAGCTTTCCGAATATATGTATGAGGGAGCAGATATAAGCAAATCAAAGAAACAGTCCCTGTATTATTTTAAAACGGTGGAGGAAGCAATGCAGGAGATACCCTCTTTACTGCAGAAGGGGGATACAGTACTGATAAAGGCATCCCACGGAATGCATTTTGAAAATATAGTTTCAGCATTAAATAAAGCCCTATAAAAGGGCTTTATTTTTATAATAAGTCTCTATAACGATGTCGCGGACTGTATCAGGCAGGGCCTTTTGTTCTTCCTTGCTGAGTTCGGAGGTCCTGATGGGTTTGCCGAATTCTATAATGACATGGGATTTGCAGATCTTTGGCTTGTGGTCTTCATAGATGGCCGCACTGTTGACGATCGACAAAGGAATGATATCGCAGCCGCTCTTGGTGGCCACCTTGAAGCTTCCGCCCTTAAAGGGAAGGAAGGTATCATTGACCTTGTTGCGGGTTCCTTCCGGGAAAATGACGACGCTTATGCCGTCTTTGACGAGCTGTATGGCATCCAAAATGACCTTCATGCCCTGCTTTATATCATCTCTGTCCAGGAAAAGGCAGTGTATATTTCGCATCCATATTCTCAGAGAAGGAACCTTGTTCATCTCCTTTTTGGCTATGAAGCAGGTTACGGTGGGCATATACAGATAGGTGATAATAACATCGAAGTAGCTGCGGTGATTGCCGATATATACGGCTCCTGTTCCTTTGGGCGGAATATTTTCCGTGCCGATGGCAGTTATCTTGGAGCCTGTGCAGCCTACGATGACTTTGAAGGCCAGTTTGACAAACCAGTCACAGCTGGCATCCTTAAGCGCGGGATTGAATTTGCCGATTATCCATTCCACCAGAAGTATGGGGAGTGAAAGGAACAGAAACAGAAAAACAAATATTAAAGTAATGATGCATCTAATCATTCACAAATCTCCTTAATCCCTACAATTATACCTTAAGGAAACTATAGTGGCAAGTTAACTGAGGGGAATGCTATAATAGATTAGTCGTTCATAGCGTCCGAGTAAGAGGATGCATATATAAAAGAGGAAAAGATATGATATTGCTGAAGGGAGGCAGGATCATAGATCCTGCAAGTGCAACCGACAGGGTCGGTGATGTGTTGATAGTAGGAGACAGGATACAGGAAATAGCAGACAGTATTGATGCCAGACAGGTTGCGGCGGTCTGTGGAGAGGAACCTGAAATATATGACTGCAGCGGCTGTATAGTGGGACCCGGACTGGTGGATGTCCATGTGCACTTCAGGGATCCCGGCTTTACTTATAAGGAGGATATCTACAGTGGAGCAAAAGTTGCGGCAGCAGGTGGATTTACCTCTGTTATACTTATGGCCAATACCAAACCGGCGGTGGATAATGCGGATACCCTTAAGTATGTGCTGGATAAGGGCAAAGAGACTGATATAAATGTATATACCTGCGCCAATGTGACTAAGGGACTGGCAGGTAAGGAACTTACCGATTTCCATGAGCTCAAGTCAAAGGGTGCCATAGGCTTTACGGATGACGGCATTCCCATACTGGATGAAGATGTCTGCCGGTCTGCTATGGAGGAAGCCGCAAAGGAAGATGTGCTCTTAAGCTTCCATGAGGAGGATCCCAAATACATCAGCAACAACGGAGTGAATCACGGCAAGGCTTCCGAATATTATGGCATAGGGGGAAGCGACAGGCAGGCAGAGATAAGCATGGTGGAACGGGATATCAGGCTGGCCATTGAGACCGGGGCCAGGATCAATATCCAGCATATATCTGCCAAAGAGACTGTGGAGCTTATAAGACAGGCTAAGAAGACCTATCCCTATATATACGGTGAAGCAACACCTCATCATATAGCCTTGACTGAGGAAGCGGTCATTGAGCATGGTACCAATGCCAGAATGAATCCGCCCTTAAGAACTGAGGAGGACAGGCTTGCCATTATAGACGGACTCCTTGATGGGACCATAGATGTGATAGCTACGGATCATGCGCCTCATGCTCCCCAGGAGAAGGCCAAATCCATTACGGAGGCACCCAGTGGTATACTGGGACTTGAGACATCACTGCCTATAGCCTACGAGGAGCTGGTATTAAAAAAGGATATGACTTTTGTGAACCTTTTTTGCAAGATGAGCCTGAATCCTGCAAAAATTTACAAACTTGAGGCGGGAGAACTTGCAAAAAATAAGATAGCAGATGTTGTTGTTTTTGATACAAATCATCCCTTTGTGTATGATTCAACACTGTCAAAGTCTCAAAACTCCCCATTTTTCGGGAAAAAATTCCCGGGCAGGGTTGCAATGACCATATGTGGGGGTAAAATCATATATGACAACAGATGCTAAAAAGAACTTGCAAAAATGTTCGATTTATCATCAGACGATTATATTTTTCAAATAAAGCGCCTGCTATTTGGGTGCATTGGATAGCAGAGGATATTTTATCCGGTAAGGGAGAAAAAATGAAGAAAAAAACAGTCGCTACAGTTATAAGAAGCGAGGAGATCGGCCTTGACATATACAGTCTCTGGCTGGAGACCGAGCTGGCAGAGGATGCTCACCCGGGTCAGTTTGTGGGAGTCTATACTGACAGGGATTCGACCCTGCTTCCCAGACCCATCAGTATTTGTGAGGTCAACGAGGAAAAGACGGCCCTTAGACTGGTCTACAGGGTAGTGGGCAAGGGAACAAAGGAATTCTCAACCCTGCAGTCAGGCCACAAAGTGGCGCTTTTGGGAGTTTTGGGCAATGGATTTCCTCTTACGGAAGCTAAAGGAAAAAGAGCTGTGGTCATGGGCGGAGGAATAGGTGTGCCTCCGATAGTCGAGCTGGCCAAGGCGCTGAGCAGGGAAGCCTCAGGCGTGACGGCAGTGATAGGCTACAGGGATGCTGCAACCTTCCTTTTGGATGAACTGAAGCAGTATGCCGAAGTGCTGATAGCTACGGATGATGGCAGCCTGGGAACAAAGGGAACCGTCATAGATGCATTAAACGAGAACAAATTAAATCCTGATATAATATATGCCTGTGGACCCATGCCCATGCTTAGGGGTATCAAATACTGGGCTGAACCCAAGGGTATACCGGCCTACATATCTCTTGAGGAGAGAATGGCCTGTGGTGTAGGTGCCTGTCTGGGATGCGTATGCAAAACCGTAAAAGAAGATTCACACAGTCATGTTAACAATGCAAGAATATGTACGGATGGGCCTGTGTTTGACAGTAGGGAGGTGGATATCTGATGCCTGAGATGAAAGTAAATATAGCAGGAGTGGAATTTAAAAATCCGGTAGTGACTGCTTCCGGAACCTTTGGCTCCGGTATGGAATACGGAGAATTTGTAGATTTAAATAAACTTGGCGGAGTCGTTACCAAAGGGGTCGCCAATGTACCCTGGCCGGGCAATCCCACACCGAGAGTGACAGAGGTCTATGGTGGTATGCTCAATGCCATTGGTCTTCAGAATCCCGGAATAGATGTTTTCATAGAGAGAGATCTTGAATTCCTCAAGAATTATGACACCAATGTCATAGTAAATGTCTGCGGCAAATCGGTCAACGATTATCTTGAAGTGGTTGAGAGGCTGAATGACACCGACATTGACATGATGGAGATCAATATTTCCTGTCCCAATGTAAAGGAAGGTGCCATTGCCTTCGGACAGAAAGCAGAATCCGTATATGATATTACAAAGCAGATCAAGGATAAGGCAGATAAGCCTGTGATAATGAAGCTGAGCCCCAATGTGACTGATATCACGGAAATGGCAAAAGCGGCTGAGGCGGCAGGAGCGGATGCCATCTCTCTTATCAATACCATCACGGGTATGAAGATAGATATCAACAGACGCAGCTTCGCCCTGGCCAATAAAACCGGTGGAATGAGTGGTCCGGCCATAAAACCCGTGGCAGTAAGAATGGTATACCAGTGCGCAAATGCGGTGAAGATACCCATCATAGGTATGGGAGGTATAGCCTGCGCGGAGGATGCCATAGAATTTATGATGGCAGGAGCCACCTGCGTGGCAGCGGGTGCCATGAATTTTGTAAATCCCTATCTGACAGAGGAAATCGTAAAGGGAATGGAAGAATTTATGGTTGAGAAAAAGATCTCGGATATCAGTGAGATCATAGGATGTGTAAAATAGGGGTCAGAAAAGCCTGCGGCATTAATAATTTTGCCGCAGGCTTTTTAAATAACGTATTTGCAGATCCGATTACCTATGCTTCGGATTCAGAGGCGTACTGTGCTGCCAGATCATCAAATTTCTGCATAACTGCCTCGTAGGTCTTCTTTGATATCTCGGGAAGCTCGTCTCCCCAGGTCTTGGTGGCCTGCTCATAGCCTTCCTTAAAGGCTTCTCTCATTTCCTCTAACTTATCCGGATCACCGCCTGTGAGGGCTGTGGCAAAATCAATGATCCTGTCTGAGGTCTGCTCAACACCCCAGTAACCGTCATCAGCTATGTCAGCCTGGGCCTGAGCCTTGGTCTCTGCATCCACTGTAAAGTCTCCTGTCCTTAAGAAACTCCACATATCGTCTGCCATACCCAAAGCATTACCCTGTCCGCTTATGAGCTTTTCCACGATGGATTTGAGCTGAGCTGTACGCTCATCTGCATCAGCCTTAAGCTTGGCAATAAGCTCTGTATTTTGTGTGTAAGTCTTCTTCACAGTATCTGTGGTGGTACTTGCATCTGAGGGCTCATATACTGCTGATGCCTCATTGATCTGTGTGGTGGTCTGATTTACATCTGTGGTGCTTTCACTGACTGTCTTTGCCTGAGATGAGTAAGCACTATAGCCGGATACACCGCTTGTAACTCCATTTACGTCCATATTCATTTACCTCCTTGTTTGTGATAGATGTTAATCGATACCTTTCTTATTCTATTATCGGATTGTTTTAATCAATAATAAAGGGGAGTTATTGAAAAAATGAAATTTTGTTAGTACAATTCTTGTATACAGTACACAATATACAATAAAGCGAGCAAGCAGAAAGGGTAAAGAGCATGAGGATAAAGGCATATGCCAAGGTAAATCTGGTACTTGATGTGTTAAGAAGACTGGAAAACGGATATCATGAGGTACGCATGGTCATGCAGTCAGTTGATCTGGCGGATATACTGACCATAGAGAAAAATACCCGGGGCATTATAAATATAACAACTAATGTGGAAGGGCTGGAATGTGATGAGAATAACCTCATATACAAGGCGGCCAAAAGGATATTGGCGGAAGCTCAGACAGAGCAGGGATTTGATATACATTTGGAAAAAAATATTCCCATTGCAGCCGGGATGGCCGGAGGAAGTACGGATGCAGCAGCCACTCTGGTTGGAATCAACAGGATGCTCAATCTGGGCTTTGATGTGGACAAGCTCAAGGAGATAGCGGTGACTATAGGAGCAGACGTTCCCTACTGTATAGAGGGAGGCACACAGCTCTCAGAGGGGATAGGAGAGAAACTGACTCATCTGAACGGGGCACCTGATTGCCACATACTCATAGCAAAGCCGCATATAGGCGTATCAACCAAATATGTATATGAAAATCTCCATGTTGACAGGATCATTAAGCACCCGGATGTAGACGGTATGCTTAAGGCCATTGACAATAAGGACCCCAGGGCCGTAGCGGACAAGCTTGACAATATCTTAGAGACAGTCACGGCGAAGGAATATCCGCAGATAGGCAGGCTTGAGGACATCATGAAGGAAAATGGGGCCATGAATGCCATAATGAGCGGCAGCGGACCTACGGTATTCGGACTATTTGAGGAAAGATCCGTGGCGGAGCGAGCTCTGGCTGCAGTGGAAGAAAGCGGACTGGCAGCTCAGGCCCTGGTAACCGGTTTTGCTAATGCAAATTGTGAGGAATTGTAGAGATGGAACTTGATAACTATATGCAGAATGCTTTCCTGCCTCTCAGAGAAGTCGTATTCAAGACTCTGAGACAGGCAATACTTACCGGTGAACTCAAGCCCGGAGAGAGGTTGATGGAGATACAGCTGGCTAGTAAGCTGGGAGTATCCAGAACCCCCATAAGAGAGGCAATAAGGCAGCTGGAGCTGGAGGGCTTGGTTGTTATGGAGCCCAGAAGGGGCGCGTATGTGGCAAGCATCACCGAAAAGAGCATGAGGGATGTGCTGGAGGTCAGACTGGCACTGGATAAGCTGGCTGTCGGACTGGCCTGTAAGCGTATTACCGAGGAACAGAAGGAAGAGCTGAGGGTAAAGATGGAAGCCTTCGAGGATGCGGTCAAGACAGATGATGTAAGCAAGATTGCCAGTGCTGATGTGGATTTTCATGATGTTATATTCACTGCCAGTGGAAACATGCGTCTGGGACAGATGGTCAATAATCTGGCAGAGCAGATGTATCGTTACAGACTGGAATATATCAAGGACAAGGAAGAGCATCCAAAGCTGGTCCTGGAGCACAGAGTCATATATGATACTATTGTGGCCGGAGATTCAAAGGCTGCTGAGTCAGCCATATGCACCCATATCAAAAACCAGGAGAATACCATTATCAGACTGATCCGTCTGGAGAAAAAGGACTGACCTATGAATACGGAGAAACCGGTAGAGATAGAAGTACGCGCCCTTCAGTCAAAGGATGGCGTGGAAATTGATAATATAGTCGGAAATTATCAGGGTAAATACATAGAGAAGGCAAATGCCAAATTCCTGCTCTATGATGAATACTATGAAGGCAGTAATGAGCCGGTAAAGACCATGGTGAAGATCGGTTGCAATGAACTCACCATTAGCAAACAGGGCGTCATATCAACTAAGATGCTACTGAAAGTGGGGGAAGAAAAAGGGGCCGAATATGAGACACCCTATGGGGGTATGCGCCTTGAAACCAAGGCGTCAAATATGACTTTTACCCAAAATGAAGACAGTATGGATATAGACGTGGATTACATACTTAAGATAAATGGCGAGCATATGGCAGATTGTATGATTGGAATAAGAGTCAGAGACAAAATAAAAAGCTAAGTCCTATAGGACTTAGCTTTAATTTTATTTTATGGGTTTGGCACCGGCCTTTTCCTGAGCCTTCTCCAAAGCCCTCTTAAAGGCACTCTTTTTCTTGGGTTCAACCTGGGGAAGCTTTCCGTGCAGGGCCTTTACATCGGTTATGTACATACCGCTTACGGTGGCCTTTACTTCCTTCTTTACGGGGATGATCTCGAAAATATTATCCTCACATACCAGTGACATTATCTGGGGACCAACCTTGGCTTTGACGATGGGAACCTTCATGTTGCGCATAAGCTTGGGTGACTGTTCCAGTATTGCCTGGGGAAGCCCGGCATCCTTTAGTTTCATTTTCTTTTTGTCGATGATCAGCATGCTGACTGTCTGCTTGGCGGCATTGATGGCCTCCTGCTGCTCGGCCTGTTTCTTCTGTGCTTTCTTGCCCAAAAAGTATAATACTACGACTGCCACTATCAGGATAACGAGGATGACAATCGCTATAATAGCTCCTTTACTCACGGTGTAACCTCCTATGTGTATATAAACATAGGTATTCTAACATTTTTCACTTAAGGGTGCAAGAAAACACTTTTATATAGGCTTAAAATATGGTATAAATGGTTATTGTGGATTAAATTACATATAAATAAGAAATAAGTCCTACGGGACGAGGAGAGTTTATGAAAAAGAAATTAGTTAGTAGCCTTGTTGTGGCAGCTTTGTTAATGAACCTTACTGCATGTGGATACGATGACAGTTCTACGGATATCACAAAGATTGACTGCAGTAAGTATGTTACAAGCTTAGGAGAATATGAGAACCTGGTTGCATATGCCGATCTGGAAGAGGTAACAGACGAGACGGTTGAGGATTATCTTGATTACATGATGTACAATTCCCAGGAGCTTTACGAAGTGGACAGAGCCGTGCAGTCTGGAGATGTAGTCAATATTGATTATGTCGGAACCATGGATGGTGAGGAATTTGACGGTGGCTCATCTACAGGTGTAGATCTTGAAATCGGCGGAGGAAGATACATAGATGGATTTGAGGATGGACTTATAGGTGCAAATAAGGGCGATGTGGTAGAACTTGATCTTACTTTCCCCGAGGATTATACCAATTCCGATCTTGCCGGAAAGGATGTTGTATTTACCGTTACCATAAATACGATCAGCGAATATCAGGTTCCCACTCTGGATGATGAATATGTTCAGAGCCTCTATATAGAGGATTGCAATACTGTGGACGATTTCAAGAAGGTGGCCAAGGAATCTCTGGAATCCACAGCCCTGTATAACTACAATTCGGATATTGAGTCACAGGTACAGGAGGAGTTCTATAACAATTGTACTTTCACAGACGAGGTACCTGAGGCTTTATATGATTACTATCATAATATGATACTTGAAAATGATGAGACACAGTCTGAATCAGCAGGAATGGACCTTGAAACCTTCGTATATTACTACTATGGAATCGAAAGCCTGGATGATTACTACAGTCAGGTAGAGGATGGTGCAAAGAAGTCCGTTCAGCAGGCAATGGCATCTTATCTTCTGGCCAAGAAACTCAAGCTGACAGTGTCAGATAAGGAACTTCAGCAGAACATTGAGGATAATTATGAGGACTTTGGTTTTACTTCAGCTGATGACTTCAGAAGCTATATGAATGAGGCAGATTACAGAGCATATCTGATGGAGGAGAATGTTCTGAATTATCTTGTTGAGAATGCAGATGTTCATCCCACAAGCGAACAGACAGATACTATAACCACGGATACAGAGGAGTAAGGAGGAAATAAAATGGATCTGGTTAACATCAGGGATTTATTTAAGAATAAAGAAAAGTATTTTGATAAGGAGATCAGCATAGGCGGCTGGGTCAGAAATAACAGAGATTCCAAGGATTTCGGTTTCCTGGTGGTTAATGACGGTACCTATTTTGAGCCCCTTCAGATCGTATATTCCAGCGGACTCGATAATTTCGATGTAATAGCCAAACTTAATGTAGGTTCGGCAGTAGTGGCTACAGGTAAGATCGTTGCTACACCCGATGCAAAGCAGCCTTTTGAGATGCAGGCAGCGAAGGTAGAAATAGAAGGGGAATCAACTCCCGATTATCCTCTTCAGAAGAAGAGACATACCTTTGAGTATCTTCGTTCAATATCTCATTTGAGAGCCAGAACCAATACCTTTGAGGCTGTATTCAGAGTGCGTTCCGTAGCAGCCTATGCCATTCACAGATTCTTCCAGGAAAGAGATTTCGTGTATGTCCATACACCCATTATCACGGGAAGTGACTGCGAAGGTGCAGGAGAAATGTTCCAGGTAACGACTTTGGATATGAATGATCTGCCCATGACTGCTGAGGGCAAGGTGGATTACAGCATGGATTTCTTCAACAAGCCCGTTAACCTTACTGTAAGCGGTCAGCTGGATGTGGAGACCTATGCTTTTGCCTTTAAGAATGTATATACCTTCGGACCTACCTTCAGAGCTGAGAATTCAAACACCACCAGACATGCTGCGGAATTCTGGATGATAGAGCCTGAAATGTGTTTTGCAGATCTGGAAGATGACATGGAATGCGCAGAGGCAATGCTTAAGTATGTTATCAGATATGTGCTTGACAACTGCCCTGAGGAGATGAATTTCTTCAATAATTTTGTGGACAAGGGTCTCATAGAAAGACTTGAGCATGTATGCAACTCCGACTTTGGTCGTGTTACTTATACGGATGCCATTAAGATACTTGAAAAGAATAATGATAAATTTGATTTCAAGGTATTCTGGGGATGTGATCTTCAGACAGAGCATGAAAGATATCTGACAGAAGAAGAATTCAAAAGACCTGTATTTGTAACCGATTATCCGAAGGAGATAAAGGCCTTCTATATGAAGCTCAATGAGGACGGAAAGACTGTTGCGGCCTGTGACTGTCTTGTACCCGGAATCGGAGAGATCATCGGAGGAAGCCAGAGAGAGGACCACCTTGATCTTCTTGAACAGAGAATGGATGAGCTGGGACTTAAGAAAGAGGATTACCAGTTCTATCTTGATCTTCGTAAATACGGTTCGGCCAGACATGCGGGCTTCGGTCTGGGCTTTGAAAGATGCATTATGTATCTGACAGGTATGGGAAATATCAGAGATGTGATTCCATTCCCTAGAACTGTTAACAATTGTGAGTTATAATTAATACATGAAACAGAAATTCGGTATTCCCATTATTTTTATATTGTGCTTAAGCCTGTCCATGAGTGCATATGCAGCCACTTCCGCCGAATTGCGTAAGCAGCAGCAGCAGGCTCAGGAGCAGATGAACAGCACAAAGCAGCAGTTGGAGGAAGCTAATTCGGAGATTTCGGATCTGACTGAGGTGCAAAAGGGAATAACCGATGAAATAGCCGTTATAGATGATCAGTTGGTTGAAGTGCTGGCATCAGTCAGCATTATAGAAGATGAAATAGATGACATACAGGATCAGATTGCCCAGGCCAAGATAGATCTGGCAGCTGCGCAACAGGTGCAGGAGGAGCAGTATGAATCCATGAAGACCCGTATCAAATATATGTATGAGAAGGGCGAAATGCAGTATGTCCAGCTGTTGCTTGAAAGCAAAAATACTGCGGACTTTGTCAATAAGGTTGACTATGTGGATCAGTTGTATACCTATGACAGAGAGAAGCTGGAGGAATATATAGCTGCCAAGGAAGCGGTGGAAGCTGCAAAGCAGGCTTTGGAAGAGGAAGAAGAGGAACTGGAGACATCCAGGTACGAGTTGGAACTTGAACAGGAAGAACTCAATACCATGCTGGATGAAAAGAAGGCCGAGGAGGCTGACTATGAAAGCCAGATATCCAAGGCAAAACAGGAAGCGGCAGCATATAAGGCACAGATCAAACAGCAGAATGCGGAAATAAGAAAGTTGGAAGCAGCTGCAACAAAGCAGGAAGAAGCGGAGGCAGCAGCAGCTGCGGCACTGGCAGCCAAGCAGGCAGCAGCCCAGAACGCCACTACCGAGGGCACAGATGAAGAAAGCGGATCAGACACATCTTCTTCATCTGATGATTCATCTTCAAGTACTGCAAGCAGCGAGACAGGCAGTACCTCGACGGTCAGCAGTTCGGGAAGTGCAACCGGACAGGCAATAGCCAATTATGCCTGCCAGTTTGTTGGTAATCCCTATGTGGCAGGCGGAACCAGTCTGACCAATGGTGCAGACTGCTCGGGATTTACCATGGCAGTATACCAGGCCTTTGGATACAGCATTCCCAGAACATCAACAGCTCAGCGTAGCGCCGGTGTAGGAGTTACCTATGCGGAGGCGCAGCCGGGAGATATAATATGCTATGCAGGACATGTGGCTATCTATCTTGGAAATGGACGCATTGTGCATGCATCCACACCCTCATCGGGTATTAAATACGGTAGTGCTACTTACAAGGAGATACTGGCAGTAAGGCGTATTGTTAATTAATTACGGGCGTGAAGTCGGCGCCCGATTTTTATATAGTAAGGAAAGGTTACATTATGGAAAAAGAGATGATCATAGTGCTGGATTTTGGCGGTCAGTATAACCAGCTGGTAGCCAGAAGAGTCAGAGAATGTAACGTATATTGTGAGATATATTCCTACAGGACACCAATTGAGAAGCTCAAGGAAATGAATCCCAAGGGTATTATTCTGACAGGCGGTCCCAACAGCTGTTATCTGGAGGGAGCTCCTACCTACAGCAGGGAATTATTTGAACTGGGCATACCTGTACTTGGATTATGCTACGGAGCTCAGCTAATGCAGCATGTTTTGGGAGGCCGGGTAGAGAAGGCAGCCGAGCGTGAATACGGAAAGACCAGGACTATAGTGGACAGCAGCGCTGATATTTTCAGAGGCATCGGAAAGGACTTTGCCTGTGAGGAAAGCTACGGAGGCACTCTGACAGATAAGGAATTGAAAAATAAATCCTTTGATGAAAAAGTATCCAAGTGCACCCAGGTGTGGATGAGTCACAATGATTATATCTCTGAGTTGGCCCCGGGCTTTAAGTCTATCGCCTACACGGAAAATTGTCCGGTAGCAGCCTGCGTCAAAGAAGAATCCAAACTTTACGCCATTCAGTTCCATCCGGAAGTGCTCCATACGGTTCAGGGTAAGGAAATCCTGTACAATTTCGTAAGAAACATATGCTGCACAGAAGGTACCTGGAAGATGGATTCCTTTGTGGAGAATACTATAAAGGAAGTGCGCAAAAAGGTTGGTGACGGCAAAGTACTGCTGGCCTTATCAGGTGGAGTGGATTCTTCGGTACTTGCGGCATTACTGGCCAAGGCTATCGGAAAGCAGCTCACCTGTGTATTTGTAGATCATGGACTTCTTCGCAAGAATGAGGGCGATGAGGTTGAAAGTGTATTTGGAAAAGACGGTGAATTTGACATCAATTTCATCAGGGTCAATGCACAGGAAAGATATTACGCCAAGCTGGCAGGCGTTGAAGAACCGGAAAGAAAACGTAAGATCATAGGTGAAGAATTTATCAGGGTATTTGAGGAAGAGGCAAAGAAGATAGGTGCTGTGGATTTCCTGGCACAGGGTACCATATACCCCGATGTTGTGGAATCAGGTCTCGGAGGAGAATCGGCAGTTATCAAGTCCCACCACAATGTGGGAGGTCTTCCTGACACAGTTGATTTTAAAGACATCGTAGAGCCTCTGCGCAACCTGTTTAAGGACGAGGTGCGTCAGGCAGGCTTGGAACTTGGATTACCTGAATATCTGGTTTATCGCCAGCCTTTCCCCGGTCCGGGTCTTGGAATAAGGATCATCGGTGAAGTCACTAGCGAAAAGGTTCGCATTGTGCAGGATGCGGACTACATATACCGTGAAGAAGTAGATAAGGCATTAAAGGAATATAAGGAATCTCACGATGGGGAGGAAGCTCCCTGGATGCCCAACCAGTATTTTGCTGCTCTGTCAAATATGCGTTCAGTTGGAGTCATGGGGGATGAAAGAACCTATGACTACGCCGTAGTAGTCAGAGCCGTCCGCACAATTGATTTCATGACTGCTGAGGCTGCTCAGATCCCCTTTGAGGTGCTGCAGACAGTAATGAGCAGGATAATAAATGAGGTAAAGGGCGTCAATCGAGTATTTTACGACCTGACCAGTAAACCACCCGGAACTATTGAGATGGAATAATGTACAGACCTTCAGAAACCCAGTATTTATGCGGGTTTGAATGCTGTGATATTTCTTCGTGACAATAAAATGACAATGTAATTTTAAAATCTGACCT
>R03__coassemble_429_pt1 | contig 24757 bp, 20 predicted proteins | sample R03__metabat2_low_PE_031 | metagenome-assembled genome bin R03
TCTATGCTATATGTGTGTTGCTTTTTCACGTATGCCCGATTCCGGAAGAACAGCTGTGGTGCAACCTTCCTGTTGTCTGCTGGATATGTAAGAGATTTAACCATTTTTTTACGTATTTCGGAAGTTTTGCAAATATATTCTTTATAGCTGTTTCGGCCTTTTTGCTCTATTACAATATTGGAAAAGAAAATTATGCAGAAAAATTAAAAAGGCGTTTCTTTTCGCTTGTAATCCCCCTGATTTTATGGAATCTGATCTATGCAATTCCCTTCTACGTTATCAGGGGAGAGAAATTTACTTTGCCGGGATTACTATTTTCACGCAACTGTGGTCCTATGTGGTTCATATCAGCGCTGATAGTATACAACCTGCTTTTACCGCTCATTGAACTGCTTACGCACAACAAGTATGTGGGAGCTGCTGTTGCAGTCATTTTTCTGGTAATACGTAATATATGCGTTAACGGTTATATGGGGTGGGCCGGTGATTGGGAGTATTATGCTGAATCTTCAAGATTTGTAAGCTTTTTCCCGATTTATTTTTTGTGCGCATATCTGGCAAGGCATTTTAAAAAGGGAATTCTGGAGGAGAAATATTTAAACTGCCCATGGGTAAAAATCATATGCTTTGTGGGCTTGTTTATTCCCCTGTTACTGGATCTTGGGAAAATTGATTCACTTTATTTGCTTGGGCTGCATATATTATCGGTGTGGTGTATTTTACCTGCGAAGATGTTTGAAAAGCAACCTCCGAGATTTGTAGGTGACTCCTTTGGAATATATGCCATACACAATGGCTTTTTGATAATCGTGGTTACCATATTAGTTAAATGTGGCATTGTAATCGAGGAGCAGAATGCGGAATTTGTCATTTATCTGCTTGGCCGATTATGTGTAACGGCATTATTTGTTGCCGGTGCATTGGCAGCTACCCATTTGATCAGAAGGTTTTGTCCGCATCTATATAGGTACCTGTATGGTGGAAGGTAATTTGACCTTGGTATGCATTTAGAGTAAAATATCGGGGAATCTTTTACTGTGAAAAGGAAATGACAGGCTGGTAAATGGAAGATAAAATTAAACTATTAATAGCTATTCCTACTTATAACCGTCGTGAGCAGCTGAAAAATACACTTGAAGCCCTTGCAAATCAGACCGATAGTGATTTTAGGATAGTTATTTCGGACAATGCATCTGACTATGACGTTGCAGAATTGATTGGGTCCTTTCCTGATAATTTTAAGAAAAAAATCGAATATCACCGAAGAACCAGAAATATCGGAGCTGACGCTAATATAATCGGACTCTTTGAATCCTGCAGTGAGGGCTGGATATGGACGTTATCCGATGATGACAGCGTGGAAAGCAATGCAGTTGAAAAAATAAAATATTATATAAATAAAAATCCCCAGTCCGGTTGTGTAGATTTCTTTATGCTGGATAATCTGCCTATAGCGGTGGATGAAAGCATATCCTTACGTGATATCAACGAATTCAGCGATTTTTATTTGACAAATAAACAGCCTAATTCTTTGTGGCACGGAGAACTGATATTTTTATCAAACAAAGTATTTAATATAGACCTGGTTGGAAAGTATGTCGAATATGCATATAAATATATATATACGAGGATTTCCACGGTGGTTATATTTTCTTACATGCTTGCAGACAAAATTCCGTACACTATTGTCAACCACCCACTTGTCGAGGTCGGGAAGGGAAGTGTTGCAAGCTGGGGCACTTTTGAGGTATATCTGGCCTCGAGAACGTTATATGATATGAAGGTGCCCTGTAGCAGGGAGGAGTTTCACAGGCTCCTTGAAGTACTTGCCTTTGACATAAGAGACATATTGTATATATATTTTAACGGCAATAACAGGTTTCCTACATCGGGGAATTTCCTTGAGCAAATGTATGTGGGAATCTACAAAAAGATACTCAGAGGAAAATATCGGATGGCCTTTGGATTTTGTGCCCGGATGTCAAAAACGGAGCTGGGTTACAGGATAGTAAGAACGCTGGTTCTTGCAGCTTATAAGCTGCTGGCGGCAAAATAATAAACACTTTATTATGGGGACATTATGAAGAAATTAAGTATTATGATTCCATGCTTCAATGAGGTTGAGAATGTGGAGCTGATGAGTCAGACTGTTATCAATGTATTAAATGAGGCCCTGCCTCAGTATGATTATGAACTGCTTTTTATAGACAACTGTTCCACCGATGGGACCAGGGATGTACTTGAGAAGATATGCGCTCAGAATAAGAAGATCAAGGCTATCTTCAATGTGACCAACTTCGGTCAGTTCAATTCACCCTTCTATGGCATGTGCCAGACCACGGGAGACTGCGTCATCAGTATGTGCTGCGATTTCCAGGATCCGGTGGAGCTGATCCCCAGATTCGTGGAAGAGTGGGAGAAGGGACACAAGATCGTCAGCGGTATCAAGAGCTCTTCAAAGGAAAATCCCATTATCTACTTTATGAGGACTGTGTACTACAAGATGATCAGAAATATGTCCGATACGGAGATGATAGAGCATTTTACCGGTTTCGGACTGTATGATAAGACCTTTATCGATATTTTGAGGGAACTGGATGATCCCATTCCTTTCCTGCGCGGTATAGTGGCAGAGTATGGTCATGGCTTCAATCGTATCGATATAGAGTATGAGCAGGCCAAGCGCCGTGCCGGCAAGACACATAACAATTTCTATTCCCTCTATGATGCGGCTATGCTGAGCTTTACCTCCTATACCAAGGTGGGACTGAGGCTGGCTACCATGCTGGGATTTATTTCTTCCGGGGTAAGCCTGCTGGTGGCTTTGATATATCTCATAGTTAAGCTGTGCAACTGGTACAGCTTCAATCCCGGAGATGCACCTCTGATAATAGGTGTATATGTGCTGGGCTCACTGCAGCTCTTCTTTATCGGGCTGTTGGGTGAATATATACTGAATATCAATACCCGAGTGATCCACAGACCTCTGGTAGTTGAAGAGAAGCGCCTTAATTTTGATGAGGATAAATAATGCCTGACATATCTATCATTGTGCCGGTGTACAATGCTGAAAAGTACATAGAGCGATGCTTGGACAGCATACTGACCCAGACCTATGAGGACTATGAGGTGGTGCTGGTGGATGATGGATCTACTGACGGGTCAGGGGATATTTGCCTGAGTTATTGCGATACTGATGAACGCTTCAGATTCTTAAGCCAGGAAAATTCCGGCCCCGATATAGCCAGAAAAAGCGGACTTAAGGCTTCTACTGGTGATTACATAATGTTTGTGGATGCCGATGATTACGTGGCATCTGATATTTTGGAAAAGTCCATAAAGGCCATCAGGGAGAATCAGGCTGACCTGGTCTGCACCCAGCGTATACGCTTTGATGATGACGGCAGGCAGTGGGATGAATCCTTACATGCTGACAAGCCTGTCATATATGATGATGTGTCAGACAGGATGGCCGGGTATTTCAAGGAAGATCTGCTCTTGGGTACCTATTATGCCAAGCTTATAGACAGAAGGCTTATAGAGGATTATCCCTTTGTGGAGGATTCTGTAATAGGTGAGGATGTGACAGCGGCTCTGTATATGCTGTGTCATGCCAGAAGGGTAGTGGTACTGCCCAACCTGGGCTACTATTACTACTGGAATCTTAACAGTGTGTCCCACAGCGGTTACAGCCTAAGGCACAGACGTTCCCTGGAGAATTATATAAGGGTGCGGGATGATATACTTTCGGGCCATTTCCTTGAGGATAAATATGTCTGCGGATATTTCGCGGAGTTTGAGATGGCGGTTGCCACAGCCATGAGCCGCGGATGGACCTATGATAAGAAGACTGCCCGGATGCTTAAAGAGGATATCAGTAAGCATTGGGCCTATATCAAAGCAAATAAAAAGACACCGCTCTATATGAAGGCATGCATGGAAATCTACAGATGCTGCCCCATGCTCTTCATAATAATGTACAGGGTGGTATACCTGATCACAGGCAGATAGATGAAGATAACGGTAGTAACAGTTTGCTACAACTGTGAGGATACAATTGAAAAGACAATAGACTCTGTTCTGGGTCAGGATTATGAGGATATGGAATATCTCATAATCGATGGGGCTTCCGGGGATGATACCCTCAAAAAGGCTAATGCTGCATTGGAGAGGAATACTCATGTGGCTGTCAGGGTACTCTCGGAACCTGATAAGGGTCTGTATGATGCCATGAACAAGGCCATGGACATGGCCACGGGAGAATATGTCATCTATATGAACAGCGGTGATGTATTTGCCGCTCCTGATGCGCTCTTAAAAGCCGCTGAGTATCTTAAGGACAGACCTATGCTTGCTTATGGCGATGTCATAAGATTAAAGCCCGGTGGAGAAGTATATGAGACCTACGGTGGCCGCAGACAGGTAATGAGCCTGCTGCTGCAGGGTAAGATGATGTGCCATCAGTCCATACTTACCAGGACGGATGTCTTAAGAGAATACAGGTTCAACCTGGATTATACCATTACGGCAGACTATGATCTGGTGATGCGCATAGTACATGATAAATGTTCCCTGCAGCATATTCCGGTGACCATAAGCCGCGTGGAAAATACTGTGGGCATCAGCTCTACAGTGGCCAATATGGATGAGATGCGCAGACAGGATGATATTAGCCTTAAGGCCAATTTCCCGCTGCAATATGCACTGGTAACCCCGCCAAAGGCAGTGGTCCGGAGCATAAGGCGCATATCTGAAAGGAAAAAATGAGTACAGTAACCATAGTTATACCAACCTATAATGAAGAGAAAAATATCCCCCTGACCTATGAGAGGCTTACGACTATGTTTAAGGAAGTCCTGCCGGCCTATGACCTGCAGATACTCTATATAGACAATGCCTCAAAGGATCGTTCAAGAGAACTGATACGTGACCTCTGCAAGAAGGATAAGAGGGTACAGGCCATATTTAACAATACCAATTTCGGCTTTTCCAAATCCACTTTCTATGGTCTGAGTCAGGCTGAAGGCGACTGCGCCATCATGATGTATGCAGACATGCAGGATCCGCCTGAGGTGATACCACAGTTTCTGGCCAAATGGGAAGAGGGCTACAAGATTGTAGTGGGAGTCAAGAGCAAGAGCAAGGAAAATCCTTTCATGTATATGGTGAGAGGAGCTTATTATAAATTCTTAGACAAGATGTCCGATGTGGAACATATCAAGCAGTTTGACGGTTTCGGGCTCTATGATGCAAGCTTTATCAAGCAGCTGCGCAAGCTGAAAGACCCCCTGCCTTATTTACGCGGGCTTGTAGCAGAGCTGGGACCTGAGAGAGCCTATGTGGAGTATACCCAGGAGCAGCGCAAGGCGGGTAAGAGCACCTTCAATTTCATGAAGTATTATGATGTAGCCATGCTGGGCATCACCTCCTCTACCAAGGCAGTAATGAGGATGGCCACCCTGCTTGGAATGCTGCTTAGTGTCTTATGTGTGATCATAGCACTGGTCACCCTGATACTTAAGCTGATATTCTGGGACTACTATTCGGTGGGTATGGCGGCCCTTATAGTGGGTATTTTCTTTGTGGGCGGCATACAGCTCTTTTTCCTGGGCTTTTTGGGAGAGTATATAGTCAATATCAATCAGCGTACCATGCACCATCCCATTGTGGTGGAAAAGGAACGCATCAATATGAGCAGGAAATGTAAGTGAAACAGGTTATAGTGACCGGAGCCACGGGATTTATAGGCGCCAGACTGGTCAGGGAACTTATTGACAATGATATATATGTGATAGCACCTGTCAGGGATGAGCTCAGGGCAAGAGAGCAGTTCTTCGGTGGAGAGGATCCCTGTGACGGGACGCATCTGCGTCTTTTGACCTATTACAGCGAGGAATATGAGAGCCTGTGTAGTGAAGGATTGCAGATAGATGCCTTCTATCATCTGGCCTGGGGTGGAGTGGCACCCGAAAAGAAAAATGACAGGGCCATTCAGGTAAAGAACATAGACTTTGCCCTGGAGATGCTGGAGTGGGCCGACAGTCTGAAGGCAGACAGGTTCATAGCCACAGGTACGGTGGCGGAATATACCTTCTGTGAGGAAGTCATGGACGTGTATGCCAAGCAGACTCCCAATGACCTGTACGGAGCTTCCAAGACCGCAGCCCATTATATGTTGGAGACCTGGGCAAGAAGTCTTGATATGCCCTTTAACTGGGTGGTGATACCCTCTACCTTCGGAGAGGGCAGGAGGGACAACAACATACTGACCTATACCATACGGACTCTGCTTGCGGGAGAACGACCCTCCTACGGATATCTGACCCAGATGTGGGATTTCCTATACGTGGCAGAGGTGGTGAGAGCCTTAAGGCTTATTGGTGAGAAGGGCCATGCGGGCAAGATATATGCCATAGGCAGTGGAGTATACAAGCCTCTCAGGGAATATGTGGAGGCCATAAGGGATATCATTGATCCCAAGCTGCCCCTGGGTATAGGTGACAGGCCTGCCCTGTCGGATAAGGCCTTCAGCTCCTGCGTAATTATTGCGGAGCTTACTGCTGATACGGGCTTTGTGCCTGGGATAAGCTTTGAAGAGGGCATAAGGAAGACTGTGGAATATTTTAAGAGGGAAGAGAATCAGTAATGTCAGTTTCAACAGGATCATACAAGGAGGCAAATACACCCAAGGTGCTGGTCACCAGGGCTACGCTGCCGGACTTTGAAGAATATACTGAAGAGATAAAGGACATATGGGACAGTCACTGGCTGACCAATATGGGAAGCAAGCATGTCAGGCTGCAGGCCAGTCTGGAAGAATATATGCAGACAGACCATGTGGAGCTAATGGTCAATGGCCATATGGCCCTGGAGATGGCTCTGCAGGCCTGTGGACTTACCGGGGAGGTAATAACCTCGCCCTTTACCTTTGCATCTACTACCCATGCCATAGTGAGGAATAATCTGACACCGGTATTCTGTGATGTGAAGGAGGATGATTATACCATCGATCCGGATAAGATAGAGTCTCTGATCACGGATAGGACCTGTGCCATAGTGCCCATACACGTCTATGGAAATATATGTGATGTGGAGGCCATAGAGAATATAGCATACAGGCATAAGCTTAAGGTTATCTATGATGCAGCCCATACCTTTGGTGAGAAATATAAGGGTAGGGGTGTAGGAAACTTCGGAGACGCGTCCATATTCAGCTTCCATGCCACCAAGGTGTTCAATTCCATTGAGGGCGGCTGTGTATGCTATCATGATGAGGAATACGGCAAGAAGCTATACAACCTTAAGAATTTCGGTATCAGGAACTCGGAGGAGGTAGAGGCTGTGGGGGCCAATGCCAAGATGAATGAGTTTGCAGCAGCCATGGGGCTGTGCAACCTGCGCCATATAGATGAAAATATCGCCCTGCGCAAGGCTGTGGTCGGGCGCTACCAGGATGGCCTTGAGGATATCCCTGGCCTGAAGGTGTGGAAGGAACAGGCTGATGTAGAGCATAATTACGCATATTTCCCTATAGAAGTGGATGCGGGAAAATATGGTATGACCAGGGATGAACTTTTTGAACTGCTTGGCAGCTACAACATAGGAGCCAGAAAATATTTTTATCCCCTGACCAGTGAATTTGATGCCTACAAGGGCAGATTTGATGCAGGTAAGACACCTGTTGCATTAAGGTGTTCACACAGCATCATTACCCTGCCTCTGTATCCGGATCTTGACGATGATATAATTGACCGGATCTGTAAGATCATAAGAGACAAACGCTGAATTACGGGTCGGATTAAAAGCAGTACATGAAGAAAAAAGAAAAAGGTGAAAAATTAAATATCCTGTTTATGGTAAGCTGGTACGGCCCGCAGGGAGACCAGCCAACCGGCGGTATCTTCCATTACGAGCAGGCGCAGGAACTTAATAAATACTGCAACTGTGCCATATATTACCCCTATGACAGATATATAGACCAGCCTGTGACCTATGGGGAAGAATGGGGAGTAAAGACCTACAGGTCCAAATACAAGCTTGAAAACAAGCTGCGCAACAGACTCAATATGTACAGGGCCATGAAGCGCATAGTAAAGGAGTTTAAACCTGATATTATACACGGAAATGTGGCCACAGAGGCAGGCAGATTCGCCGCCATACTGGGGCTATTATTTCATATACCTGTGGTCATATCTGAGCATTCATCGGCGGAGTATTCCGGAGTGGATTGCTGGCCCCATCATTTCTATGCGTGGTATTCCTATGGCCTGAGCCGGTATAATACCTGCGTATCAGATCATCTGACAGAAAGGCTGTCACAGATATTTCCCAAATATGAATTTCATACGGTATATGATGGAATCAAGGCACCTGCACCGGCATCAGCTGCTGTGGGTGAAAACTACAAAAAAGAAGGCTACATCAACATCAGCGTGGTGGCAGGCTTTTATGATCAGTGGATCAAGGGTTTTCACCTGATACTGCCGGCTCTAAAGCGCCTTAAGTGTGATGGGGAAAAGGTAATGCTGCATGTGCTGGGTGGTGGAGACTGGCTTGAACACTATAAAAATATGGCCACAGAGCTGGGAATAGATGACATTATTATTTTCTATGGCAACTGCAGCAAACAGAAGGTCTATGATATTGTATCCCAGATGGACTACAGTCTTTCGGCTTCACATGTGGAGTCCTTTGGCTGCTCTTTGGCAGAGGCTGCAATGCTGGGAAGGCCTATGGTGGCGACCAGGTGCGGCGGACCTGAGTCTATAGTGGATGAAAACAGCGGCATCCTGATAGCACCTGACAGTGAGGATGAACTGTATGATGCCATGAAGCGTATGAACAGGATGTATACCACCTATGATCAGGAGTCCATAAGCAGGCGCGCAACGGAGAAGTTTGAAATAGGGCGGATCACAAAGCAGTACCTGGATATATATAATGAGGTGCTGGGGATATAATAGTACGATTGAATATGAAATATTTAAACGGATGCATAATAAAAATATACAACAGCATAATGTCAGGCGACTTTATTAATGTTAATAAGCCCGTAAGAAGAAAATTAAGGTCAGTTTTGCTGCATAATATATGCCGAGAATGCGAAGCGTATTTTGGATCACGGAATGCAGACAGGCATTTTTATGTCATAAGGTGTCCTCAGGATGCCATGGGACTGTTTGCAGTGATCAATTATGTTGTGTGGCATCTTAAAAGAGCTCAGGAGCTTAAGCTTGAGCCTGTGATAGACTGGCAGCATTATCCCAATAAATATTTTACGGAAGATGGGACAGCCGGAAAAATAAATGTGTGGGAGTGTTTCTTTGAGCCGGTAAGCGGAATCAGTCTTGATGAGGTGTATCGGTCGAAAAATGTCAGGATGTCCGGTGGTGACTGGCAGGCTGATGCCATGAAGGAAGTGACGGATAAGGAGGCTTTGGCGGATAGCCACAGCACATACGTAAAATATATAAAGTTAAATCCCCTAATGCAGAAAAAGCTGGACGAGGAGCAGCCAGAATCGGAGTAAATGCAGGGAACGTGCTGGGAGTCAAGATAAGGGGAACGGACTTTATAAGCTCGGCGCCCACTGACCATGCCCATGTTCCCGGGATAGATGACAACCTTAGGATTGTCAGTGAAAAGGTCAAAGAATGGGGACCCTTCGACAGGATATATCTGTCTACTGAGGATGGAGATGCACTTAGGAGCATGGAACAGGTATATGGTGAAAGGCTCTATTATACTGGTAAGAATACCTTTAAAGCAGACGAAGTCGGAGCAAAGTGGTTGGGAGACGTGTATGAGTCGGGTGTGTCTGACAAGATATCCGACATGGAGGATTACCTGCTTGCAACCTATATTCTGGCTCATACGGATTATCTTATCGCTCCCTGCGTGGGAGGGACTGTTGGAGCACTCAGGATCAGGGGCGGATTTAAAGAGATGCTTATAACAGGTTAAAAATACAGAGAGTATACAAAATGATTGAGAATTTTACTGATCCTAAAAAAAACGCAGCTGTGTATATTGCTACCTTAAACAGATATGAACACTTCAAGAGATGCGTGGAATCCCTGAGCCGCTGCAGGCTGGCTGAATATACGGACCTGTACATTGGGCTTGACTATCCGCCTTCGGAAAAATACGAAGAGGGCTATAGAGCCATATGCGATTATCTGGATAGTGGAATAACGGGCTTTGCCAGTGTAAATATAGTGAAGCATGAGAAGAACCTGGGGTCTGAAGCCAATATGCTGTATCTCAATGCCTGGGTGTCAAAGGACCATGAAACCTTCATCCTGTCAGAGGATGATAATGAGTTTGCTGAGGATTTTCTGGAATATATCAATCTGGGACTCAAGAAATATAAGGATGATGAGTCGGTCCTTTTTGTATGCGGCTATAACTATCCCATAAAGACAGACGACCTGGAGGGTGATATCTATGATAATCCCGTATATATGTCTGCCTGGGGATTTGGCTGCTGGTGCGACAGGTATAAGGCTATGCTGGATGGGGAGAATGCTCATTGGCTTACGGGAATATACAAAAATGGAAAGTATATGAGCGAGCTTAAGCGTATTGCGCCCAACCAGTACTGCAATTTTGTAAAGGGAATGCTGGGTTATACTACCCCACTGATCAATAAGGGCCAGGTGTGGAAGATTGACATGGTGCATGGCCTGTATATGTTTGATAAAGGACAGCGGGCTGTGTTCCCCACGGTGAGTCATGTGCGTAACTGGGGCTATGATGGCTCGGGAGTTAACTGCAATGAAGAGGCTTTTGATGAAAACGCACAGATAACTCATCGTAATTTTGTAGGAAGCAGACAGGGACTTGAGAGCAAAAGTTACGTGGAGTTCAAAACGGTATCTGATGCCGATAAGAATATAATCTGGGACAGACTGTCAAAATTTTTCTGCATAGATGAGAGGGAAATGAAGCGTACAAATATGGCTTATCTGCTCAGCCGCATCCTGGGAATAAAGACTGTGAAACGAATACTCGGAAAATAAATGTTATGCGGATTGTAAACGGTATGATATATAAGAAATTCAGAAAACAACTTAATAGTCCGTATAAGTTATTTACTCTGTGCTATGGTATATTTGCCTTGGCTATGATAGCGGTTAACTGGGCCAATGGATATATAAGTATAGGCGGAACGGACGGTGTTGGCCAGCATTATGTGGCAATGCAGTATATAGCCAATTTGTATAGGAATATTGCAGCTAACCTACTGCATGGAAAGTTTGAACTGCCCATGTACGATATGTCTATCGGTATGGGCGATGATATACTGACCACACTGAATTATTATGGACTGGGTGATTCCTTCTATCTGATCATTGCATTTGTTCCGGATGCGGCTTTGCCGTATTTTTTCACCTTCTTTTTTTATTTCAGACTGTATTTGGGCGGGATGTGTGCAATACTTTTCATGGAAAGGCTTTTACCGCAAAAAAACAGTCTGGCTTATACTGTTGCAGCCATGCTGTATTGCTGCAGCGGATTTGCGCTTGAAGCCAATGTCCATATTATTTTTGTTCATGCCATGATGTATCTTCCACTTATATTATGGGCGGTGGAGGGATGTCTTAAGGACAGCCCCAAAAGTCGGCTATGGCTGATAGTGGGAGTGGCGGGCCTGGCTTTGACCGGTTTTTATTATCTGTATATCATAGGTATAACAGCTGGTTTGTATGCTCTCTACAGATGGACTGTATATTACAGGTTTCAGGGGATAAAATTCCAGAAACTTGTGGAAATCGGGATTGCATGCCTGCTAAGTGTGGGATTGGCAGGTGTGGTTTTTGTACCTGAATTTATGGCCTTTGCCGGAGATAATCGCAATGCCGGTTCAGGCGAATTTGTGCTGACATTATTTAATGATTGGGAAGAAACCAAACGGCAGTATTACAGGCTTTTTTATGTAACGGATACCATAAGGGGAATGGCATCCATAGCAGTATGCGGACTGGTCAGCATGATAGTGGTATTGGCTTCTAAACATCACAAACAGGCCAAAATATTTATTATTGCCGGCTTTATATGCTATAACCTGCCGGTAGTGAAATGGATAATGTCCGGAGCCAGGAGTTCCATATATAACAGGTGGGAAATCATATTGGCCCTTATGTTTGCGTCAATGACGGTTGTAGCCTGGGATGAACTGTGGCAGCTTTCAGGAGCACAGATTGCTGCGGTGATCTGTGGATATATACTGGTTGTGGGTATAGGCATTGTCGATAAAACCTTTACGGAAAGATGCTATCGCAATTCCATACTGGCTTATACGATTTATCTTATTTTCTTATTAGGGGTGCAATTAAAGCCCTTTTGCAATAAGAAACTGTTCGGGTACTGCGTGGAGATGTTAGCACTGTTTTCTATTGCGCTGACCTGGTATACCACTGTGATCAACTATCCGATCTATAGCCTGTATGCTGCGGATAAAAGCGACATACTTGACGGATTGGATATAGCGAGTTGGTGTCGCATAGAGGATGGTGATGGAACCATTAATAAAAATAATGCTGCAAATCGTTCCATGATTGAAGGCTATTCGACAACCACAGAATATTTTAGTATAGACAATTCGGGATATAAAGCGGCGAGAGAGGCTTTGGGCCTTGGAAATTCATACTATATTGCGGGATTAGATAAAAGAAGTATTTTGGAGAGTCTGGCCGGAGTGAGATATCTGCTGACAGATGATGATACAAAGGGCGTTGCAGCTTATGGATATGAATTGTTATTGGAAAAAGAAACAGAGGCTTTAAACAGTGATGTCAGGAATATTTATGTCTTTGAGAATAAAGATGCCCTGCCAATCATGTATGTATATGACAATTTAGTAGATTATGATGAATATGCGGGACTAAATCAGATTGAAAGGCAGCTTTCCATGTTGAATGGCATCGCCCTGGAAGGTACATTAAGTGACAACCCGATAAATGTCGAAAAGGATAGAATAACAGAAAACACCTTTACTGCATCCGTAAGTGATGACATATACAATATAACCTGCAACTGTAAAGGAGGTTGTGAAAGTTACCTATATCTGGAAATAGAGGATGACGCATGCGTAGATTACGTTAAGGTTGGGGATGCCATCAAGCATTATTACTACAGTGGGATAAGATGGATCAACCTGGGTTATCATGAAGAAAACGAAACCATAGAGGTTAATGTCTCTTCGAGTGTAGAACTGGATGAGAACAATCTTCACGTAATGGAAATGGACATGCAGGGAGTTGATAGTAAACTTGAGAGCCTGGCTGACAGCGGAGTTCTGGATACGACTATAGCTACAAATAAAATTACAGCAAATGTAGTCAGAGATGCTGAAGGCTGGCTGTGCCTGTCGCTGCCTCATACTGAGGGCTGGGAGGCTTATGTGGATGGCGTCCGGACACAGATATATACAGCCAATGACCTTTTTATGGGAATATATATTCCTGAGGGTGAACATACAGTGGAATTCAGATATACGACACCGGGAATAAAAATGGGAATGGTGGTATCGGTTGTGTGTCTGGCTGTATTGATCATTATCGGGAAAAGTAAAAAAATAGGTAGTTACCCCCATGCTCAGTGAATTATTAACCTGGTCCCTGATGCTCATTACCTTTTTCATCTGGGGACAATTTGCATTAACAATTACATATGGCAAGACAGTTAAATTTAAGCCCTCGTATGATCTGAAAATCATCTGCGGCATGGCACTGGTCAATCTCTATGCCCAGGTGTTCAGCCTCTTTGGAGGCGTGGGCATGTGGGCTGTTATTGTTATGCTTTTGGTTACTCTTGCGGCTGGGGCATACATATTCAGAACAGGCGACCCGGGGCAGAAGGTTTTGCCGGATATTAAAGGTGTTGTGAGGAGCAGATGGAGCTTCATGCTGCTTGCCTTGGCGGGAGTGCTGCTGTGGGACAATATGACACCCCAGCATTATGACACCTATCTCTATCATGCCCAGTTCATACACTGGATAGAGGATTATGGGGTGGTCAAAGGACTGGCCAATCTGCATTTCCGCTTTGCCTACAACTCTGCCATCATGTCCCCGCAGGCCCTGTTTAGCTTTAAATGGCTGACAGGACAGTCCCTGCATACACTGAATGGCTTTTTTACGTTATTTTACATGGCATATATCATACTGACCATGGGCAGGAGGGAGAGGCCTGTCATGTCGGATATTATGAAGCTGGGGACCTTTTTATACATCCTGTATGACAGCTTCCATGTGTCCTCGCCCAATACTGATACGGTGGCACTGCTGTTAGCCTGCTATATACTGACCAAATGGACCGAATATGCAGAGGATAAGGTGACAGATGTCTATGCGTATGGACTGCTGTGCATACTGGTGGTGTATGCGACCACCATCAAGCTGTCTGTGGGCATACTGGTGCTGCTGGTGATCTATCCGGCAGTACTGCTTGTTAAAAACAAAAGGATCGCTGCCATAATCGGTCATCTGCTGGCCGGGATAGGACTGCTTGCGCCCTATCTCATAAGAAATGTCCTTATATCGGGATATATTCTCTATCCCTATGAAATAACAAAAGTAAATGGGCTCGACTGGTGCCTGTCTGAAGAAACATTAGCCCAGGACAGGGCCCAGATAATAGCCTGGGGACGGGGAAATATGGACACTTCCCGCAACGGAGAGCATATCTGGCAGTGGATAGGTGACTGGTATGGAAGCATCAATATCCTCTGGAAACTGCTTATGCCCATATGCCTGCTGGCAATCGTTTACCTGATCGTAAAGCTCATCAAAGACAGAGAGAGCCGCCAAAACAGGGCAATGCTTACCCTGCTTCTGATGCTGCCGGTGGGACTTATTTTCTGGCTGCTTACTGCACCCCTTCCCAGGTACGGCACCATTTATATGATAATGCTGCCCTCTGGGGCAGCTTATTACCTGCTGAAAGCATTTGCGGATAAAAGGGAAAATATCCGCAGCCGGCTTAAGGGAGGCATAAATATTCTGACAGCTCTGGCTCTGATGGCTTATCTTATCATTTATGTCGGCTACAGTATTTATATGGGTACGGGCCGCCCCCAGTTGCTGATGCAGTATGATTATGACAATAAGGCTTATGAAATAAGCTATCTGGAAAATATAGAGGTGGCAGTGCCCGCATCCGGGGACCAGGTGGGCTATGAGCCCTTTCCCCAGACACCCTATGGGGAAATGCTTGAAAGTCTTAGATTAAGAGGTGAGGATATAAGTGATGGCTTCAAATACTGATGGCAGAAGTTCTAACAGCTTTAGCCTGTGGCGTATCATATTTACAGCGGTGATAATGATATTTCATTTCGTGGGAGGGACGCAGTTCTATTCCATTTATCCGAATATAAAATATCACTGGTATATTGCGGTCGAATTTTTCTTTGTGCTTTCGGGCTATCTGCTTATGCTGCATATTGAGAAAAATCCTGCTGAAACGGCACCCGCCTATGGGCTGTCGCGGGTAAGGAGACTCTATCCCGAATACATAGTTGCCTTCCTTATTATGGCGGGTATAAAGGCCTGTAACAGCGGCTTAAATATACTCAAGGTGATCATCCCCAACTGGATGGAGGCGCTGATGCTGCAGAGCATATGGACCAATATATTCCCCTATGTCAACAATCCTGCCTGGTATGTGTCGGCCCTGCTGATAATGAGCTTTCTCATATATTATCTGCTTAAAGAACACAGGAACCTGTATCTTCAGTTTATAGGTCCCCTTGGTGTGATAGGGGCTATGAGTTATATGTACAGGCAGTACGGCGGACTGGAAAATTTCTACCATACGGAGGGGCTGCTTCTCAATACGGCTCTGCTTCGGGCCTTTACTGGGCTGACCCTGGGTGTGTACGTATATCTTGCTTCAGAAGGACTTAGGAAAAACTATAAGTCCTCAGGCAAGGGCTTTAAAGTCTGTGTAAGCCTCTTGCAGATATTGATATTTGCAGGCTGTCTGGGTTTTGCCATGCTTAATGAGGATCAGAATTATGATTTCCTTTTCCTTGCACTGATGGCAGCAGGCCTGCTGCTTGCCTCTGTGGATGAGGGCCTGGGCAGGCTTTCCGGCCTGTGGGTGATAAAGCAGCTGGACAGATTCAGCTATGCCATGTACTTAAGCCATTTTGCGGCTATCTTTGTAATGAGCCTTTTGTTTGATACCTGGAATGTATGGGCATGGTGGTATCTGCCCGTATATTACCTTATAACCTTACTGCTGGGCATCCTGTACAGCCTGATCGCCGGCGGCCTTACCGGGCTTGCCTGCAAATGCAAAAATAAATTGAGCAGTCCCAAAGCAGAATGATCTGAAAGTAATGAATATGTCAAAAACCAACCTGAAAAATTCCATACCCCTCCTGCTTGCCTGGTGCGTCCTGCCCCTGGCCTATCTGGCCTGGTGTTTTTCTACACTTATCTATGCAAATGGGGCCTGTGCCTATATGATGGCCATAGCGGGCCTAATGGCAGCAGGCTTATATTTCTATGTCCACAAGTGGCTTGAAAAAGCCCATTCGGAATATGCTGGACAGCTTGCGGCCATGGAACGGATCATAATCCTCTTTGCAATCCTCTTACTCCCTGTGCTGTATCGGGAATATGAGGGATTGGCGGTAGCCTGTGCCTATATATCGGTGGCAGCCTGGCTTATGGTGGCTCTGTGCTTTAGGATCAGGGCAGGAATTAAGGACTCCCTTGCATCCGCAGGTAAGGCCATAAAGGAGCATATATTCCTTATCCTTCTTCTGTTTGTTGTGACAATACTGTCAGTTGGGCCTGATATTTATCAGTTTAAATGGGATGGCCTGCTCTATTACAAGGCAGTATCGGAGACCAATATTTCCTCTATCAGCAGTGTGGCCCTCTACGGACACATTTCCCAGACTGCAGGTACCTTATACGGGCTATTTGCCCTGCTTACAGGGGATGTGGGCCATGGCATGATAATGGCCAATATATTGGTGCTTTTAGTGGGAATATCAGGCTTCTACGCCTGTATGAGTGCCATTGCACCGGGTAAAAGTGACCTGCACTATACACTTGCCACCCTGCCCTTTGCCTTTTCGCCCTTTTTACTGGGCATGTCGGGCTACTACAGTCTTGACTGGTTTGCCGTGACTTTAAGCACCTGGCTTATTTATTTTGTTATTAAGAGGCAGTGGCTTATGACCCTGTTTGGGGCTGCGGTCTTTGTCATGACCAAGGAGCCCTCACTTATTGCCTATGGCGGGCTTTGCCTGGGACTGGTGATCTGTGACCTCATAAGAAATAAAGGTAGATTCAGCAGGCGCCTGCTTGAGGTGATTAAGAGCGTACACTATTATTTTATGCTTATTCCCATTTTGCTGTGGCTGGTGACCTACAAAATGCTGGGGGCCTGGTCAGCGGGTAACGGCGGCTTTGCCCTTGACGGGGAATATATTGGGAATAAGTGCTCCCTCTTCCTGACCTTTAATTTTAACTGGCTGGTGACTCTGATACTGGCAGTGAGCCTGATCATCATCATAGCAGGAAAGCGCTTTGGGATTGTCAGAGACTGGGTGCTGCCCCTATTGATTTCCAATGCCTGCCTGCTTGCCTTTAATCTGGTATTTGCCACTGTCAATCATCCCAGATACATAGACAGCTTCATCACTCTGCAGCTTATAATGGCCGCAGGACTTATGCTTACTCTGACAGGAGCATGGCGGGATAATGCCCCTGTAGTGGTCGGTGATCCCGGGCTTAAGGCCGGTGAGCACTCTGCTGGCAGGTCAAAGCAAATGGGAGCGGTGAGTATCTGCATATTCATCCTCTGGTCCGGGGTGAACCTGTGCGCCTGCTACATTTCCTATGATCCGGTGAGCAAAGCCCTGTTTAACGAAAGCAGCGAGGGTGAGGGCAATATCTATTCCACAGAGAATATGCCCTACGGTGATATGTCCATTTACAACAGACAGATGCTGTGGCTGGAAAAACCAGTAAACATGGCTCTCAGTAAAGCTTTGCAGGAGGGCTCCACAGTGGTATTTTCGGCAAATGACTCATCCGTATATTCCTTTGACGGCATGAGCGAGCTCATTAATCTTAATGAGCATGTTATGGAGGATGTGCTCTACTGGGATGAAGAGGCAGAAAGGCGGCTTTCCTATGCGGATGTAAACAGGACTGATACGCCCATTACTTACTATCATGTATCTGCGGACACCTCCATAGATGAGCTGCCTGCGGATTGTCAGGATGTTACGATCCTCTACATTGCAGGGGTCAAAGATCCGGATGAGCCTACCGGTTTTACCTGGGATGGAAGAGACGAATATACCTACAGGGGCTGGAAGATCACAGCCGACAGATATGTAAGGGATTAGAAAATCGTTTAGAAATCCCCTGATTTATGATAACATATAGACAGTATGCGATAGATGTTAAAGGAGAAGGATATGTTTGAAAATATGACGGAAAATGAAGCAAGGGAACAGATACTTTCCATGGTGGGAGAGTATTGTGATACCTTCCATAAGAAGAAGGAATATAAGGAGGGTGACCGTATCCCCTACGCTTCAAGAGTATATGACAGGGCTGAGATGACCAATCTGGTGGATTCAGCGCTGGAATTTTGGCTGACCAGCGGCCGTTTCACTAAGGAATTTGAGGAGAAATTTGCCGCATATCTGGGAGTTAAATTCTGCTCCTTGGTCAATTCCGGTTCTTCGGCCAACTTAAATGCCTTTATGGCTCTGACCTCGCCTTTGCTTGGAGAGAGACGCATCAGGCGCGGTGATGAGGTCATTACAGTGGCTGCAGGCTTCCCTACCACAGTGGCTCCCATTATCCAGTACGGGGCTGTGCCCGTATTTGTGGATGTGACCATAGGCCAGTACAACATTGATGTGACCAGACTTGAGGATGCCGTATCTGATAAGACCAAGGCTGTTATGATAGCCCATACCCTGGGCAATCCCTTTGACCTTAAGGCAGTCAAGGCCTTCTGTGATAAATATAAGCTCTGGCTGGTAGAGGATAACTGCGACGCCTTGGGCAGCGTATATACCCTGGATGGTAAGGACTATCTGACAGGCACCGTGGGAGACATAGGTACCTCCAGCTTCTACCCGCCTCATCATATGACCATGGGTGAGGGCGGTGCCGTGTATACCAACAATCCTTTGCTTAATAAATGTATCCGCTCCTTCCGTGACTGGGGACGTGACTGCGTATGCCCTTCCGGAATGGACAATTTCTGCGGACACAGATATGACGGACAGTATGGTGAACTGCCTGCAGGCTATGATCACAAGTATGTATATTCGCATTTCGGATACAATCTTAAGGCAACGGATATGCAGGCTGCCATAGGCTGTGCCCAGCTTGTCAAGTTCCCGGGCTTTGTGGAGCGCAGAAGACACAACTTTGACAGGATGAGCGAGGGACTTAAGGGTCTTGAGGATAAGCTTATCCTGCCTACACCCTGTGCTAACAGCACCCCCAGCTGGTTTGGCTATATGATGACGGTCAGAGAGGGCGTGAGCCGTAATGAACTGGTACAGTATATAGAGAGCCACGGAGTCCAGACCCGTATGCTTTTTGCGGGCAATCTGATCAAGCATCCCTGCTTTGATGAGATGCGTGCCACAGGTGAGGGCTATCGTGTAGCCGGCAGCCTTGAAAATACAGACCGCATCATGCGTGATACCTTCTGGATAGGCGTATATCCGGGTATGACGGATGAGATGATAGACTATATGACCAAGACCATCAGAGATTATTTTAATAAATAACCGATCCGGACGGGATATATATGAAGGACAGGATAAAGGTGGTGCAGCTGCTGCCCACCATGGCTGACGGCGGTGCCGAGACTCTGGTCAAGGACTACACCCTGCTGTGCGACCGGGATAAGGTGGACATGCAGGTGGTGGTCTGGAGCGAGCCTTTGGGTTCGGCCAACGAGCGCATATTACAACAGAATAATATAAAGGTGACCTATCTGGGAGAGGCAGCCAGGAAGAAATCCCTGCTTGGCAGGGTCAGGAGGAGAGTGGGCAAATATCTGACCTTCAGAAATATCATTCTCACACAGGACATAGATGTCATACACATCCATCTGCGTTTTGATAAATACCTCAGGGTGCTTCCCAAGGCAGCCCTTAAGCGGGTAAAGCTTTTCTATACCCTGCATAATGAGCCCCAGAAGTTTTTTGCTCCAAACGGAGAGGGTGACAAGCATGTCGAATATAAGGAGGCCAAGCGCCTTATAGATAAATATGACATGACTGTCATAACTTTGCATGACGAGATGAATAAATTGGTCAGGGCCTTATTTTCCACAGACAGGGTTGTCACCATCAATAACGGCATCAATCTTCAGAGGTTTTCACCGGATATTTATGACAAGGGTGTCATAAGAAAAGAGCTGGGTATATGTGAGGATGCCTTTGTCATAGGACACGTGGGCTCCTTTACAGAGCAGAAAAATCACAGATTCCTGCTGGATATATTTGAGGAATATCTACAGAAGGATCCCGAAGCAATGCTTCTGCTGACAGGCAGGGGCGTGCTCAAGGATGAGGTAAGGGCCGATGTAAATGCCAGAGGTCTTGCGGACAGGGTCATGATCCTGAAGGGCAGGGATGACATCCCGCAGATCATGAAGTCCATGGATGTATTTGTGATGCCTTCCAGGTGGGAGGGCTTCCCCGTAACCCTTATAGAGGCCCAGAGCATGGGTCTGCCCTGCGTTATTTCCGATGTGATCAATGAAGAGGTGGTACTGACGGATAAGGTATACAGGGTAAGTCTTGATGCGCCTGTCGGGGCATGGATAGAGGCCATAGAAGGAAAGCATGAGCCTGCCGACAGGGCAGGAAGCCTTGAAGACCGCGATATCCGAAGAAGCATAAGCAGATTGGAAGAAATGTACGCACAGTCGTAGATTTACAGATATACAAAAGGGAAAAGTTTATGGCAAAGTTAAGTATCATCATACCTGTCTATTACAATGAGGGAGCCCTGCTTCCCCTGTACGAGGATATGAAGAAAAATGCCCTTGAGCCCATTCTGGCTGAGGGTGATGATTATGAGATCATAATGGTGGATGACGGCAGTCAGGACAACAGCTGGAATGAGATGCAGCAGCTCTTTGAAATGGATGAGCGCATCAGCCTTTACCACTTAAGCCGCAATTTCGGGGAGCATCCGGCTATACTGTGCGGATATTCAAAATGCAGTGGTGACTGCGCTGTCAATAAGGCGGCAGATCTGCAGGAGCCCAGTGAGCTCATAGTGGAGATGTTCCATAAGTGGAAGGAAGGCAATAACGTGGTCATAGCTACCAGGGAAAAGCGTGAGGAAGGTGCCGTCCAGCAGTTCTTTGCCAATTTCTACTACGACTGCGCCAGAAAACTGGCCTTTCCCCAGATGCCCAAGGGGGGATTTAATATTTTCCTGTTGGACAGAAGAGCCATTACGGTACTGCTCAATATGGATGAGACCAATATAGCCATTGAGGGACAGATACTCCAGCTTGGCTTTAAGACAGCCTTGGTGCCCTATGTGCGCAGGGCCAGGGAAATAGGCAGCAGCAAATGGACCTTTAAGAAAAAGGTCAAATGCTTCATGGATATGATGTTCACCAATTCCAATGCCCCCATTACCTTTGTGGGCTTTATCGGAGGGATTGCCAGTGGTGTATCCATTATCATGGCCATATATTACCTGCTTAAATGGCTCATAGTGGGAGAGCCTGTGGAGGGCTGGACCAGTCTGATGATCATATTGCTTCTGGCCTTCGGCATCATCATGCTGACTCTTTCAGTGCTGGGCAGCTATATCTGGAGATGCTTTGAATCTGTGAAGAGAAAGCCCGTATTTATTGTGGAAAAAGAGGTAGAGCATGAAAGCAGATAAGGGTCGTACTTCATTAAAGCCCGGCTATCTGGCCGCGATAGTGTTACTTTTGGCAGTATTTATACTGCCTTATTTGTGTGTGGTCTATTACACTGTGCCCAGAAATGATGAATTTGCTTCGGCCTACGGTGTGCTGGTCTATGGGGACTATTCTTTGAGCTCCATAGGCAAATTTGTGGCCAATATGTACATGGTCTGGGAGGGCAATTATTCGGGACATTTCCTCTACACATTGCTCAATCCCCTGCTCATAGGCAATATCGATTCCACTGTGAAGGCAGTAAATGTCATATCCTTTCTTCTCATAGGAGCTGCGGCCCTGTATGTTTCCTATCATCTGCTGTATCTGACGAATCTTAACAGGGAAAATCGTGCCTTAGGAGCACTGATCGTCTATATACTGTTGATCAACTGCAGATTCATGAAGGAGACCCTGGGCTGGTTTACCGGAGTGACCTATTATACGGTGGAATTTTTCCTGGGACTTGTGGCTCTTATTATGGTCATTAAGTACTGTCTTATTAATCCTGAAAATAAGAAGAAGGCTACAGTCATACTCATACTGGCCTGCCTTATGGAGGCTGTGGCAGTGGGCGGAACACTTCAGGTATCCGCAGTGCACTGCTGCCTTACTCTGTATCTTATCCTTTGGTGCATTTATAATAAGCGCTCTTTTAAGGCGCCTGCCATCCTTTTTGCGGTGACCTTTGCCTTTACCCTGGTGGATGTGCTGGCACCGGGCTATTCGGTAAGAAAGGCAGCGGACTATGAGAGCATTTCCCTGGTTACAACAGGTGTCTACACACTGGAATGCGTCATCAGGGAGCTGATCCGCATCTGCACAGAGACCTACATACCCTATGCATTACTGGCCATATTCCTCATACTTATGGTGATAGTCAGGGAAAGTAAGAAGCGCGTTGAGTTAAATCCTCTGATCGTGGCAGTTGCCGGCTTTGCCTGCATATGTGGGGCGGCTTTCCCGGTTATTTACGGCTATGGCGAGCCAAGGCTGGCTGACAGGGGCTATGAGATAGAGGATATGCTCATAGTATTTTTCAGTGTCTGGTTTATTTTGGCTCTGGTTAATGCGCTTAAGTTAAGAAAAATTGAAATCGAAAAGTCACAGCTCTTTACCATAATCCTGTGCATGCTGGTGGTATTTTCCACCACTACCATAGCCAATGTATCCCCGGGAAATGTGCCCAGTCTTCACTGCTGGCACAGCTTTTTGAACGGTTCAGTAAAGGATTATTCGGATTACTGGAAGAGCGTGGTCCATGAGATTGAAGACAGCGATGAGGCCAATGTGGTCATAGATGTGCCTGCCGATTATGTAGATGATGATTTTCTCATTGACAGGGTCATGCTCCAGGAGGATGAGACCAACTGGGTAAATACCTGTATAGCATATATCTACGGCCATGAGACCGTGCGTATCAATATAGTGGAGACTACTGAATGATGAAGGTCCTTCATATAGCGACAATTGACAGCGGCGGAGCCTACAATGGGGCAAAGCGTCTTAATGAACTGATGCTTGCAAACGGCGTTGATTCTCAGGTAATGGTCAGGAGCAAGACTCATGCGGATTCACTGACAAATCCTGCCTTTGAGAGCAGCTCACAGGTTTTGGCTTCGAAACTTAAGAATGTCATCAACAGGCTTCACTGGAGACGGCAGGTCAAAAGGGATATCCTGGGCAGCGACCTGCGCAGACACCCCCTTGTCAGGGAGGCCGATATCATAATGCTGCACTGGGTAAGCACCTTCTTATCGCCCAAGCAGATATATCAGCTCTCCATGCTGCCTGATAAAAAGGTCATATTTGTCATGCATGATATGTGGCTTTTTACTGCAGGCTGCCATGTGGATAAGCGCTGCGGCGGCTATAGTGAGGGCTGTGTGGAATGTCCCGAGGCCGGCAGACTGGCCAAATCAACCTTTAAGAAGAAGGCAGACTATATAGGCAGGGCACATTTAAGCGTAACCGGCCCCAGTCACTGGATAGTAAATGAGGCGGGCAAAAGTGCCATACTTAAGGGTAAAAGCATCAGCTATATGCCCAATGTGTATGATCCTGAGATTTTCTATCCCAGGTGCCTGATAAATGAGCCTGAAGAGGCAGTATCACGGAGAAATAAGCTTAGGAGTAAGTTCGGATTGTCCTGTGACAAAAAGCTCATTCTTTTCGGAGCTGCGGATACGGGAACTAAGAACAGCAACAAGGGCTTTAATTTCCTCCTTGAGGCTTTAGAAAGGATAGATATGTCCGATAAGCAGCTGGTGGTCATAGGCAATGCCAAGGGGGCAGATAAGCTGCTTGAGGGCTATGACGCAGTATTTCCCGGCTATATCAGTGATGAGGACAGGCTGGCTGAGATCTACAGCCTGGCAGATGTATATGTCAATCCTTCCCTGCAGGAATCCTTTGGCTATACGGTATGCGAGGCCATGGCCTGTGCCACGCCTGCGGTGGCCTTTGCAGTGGGAGGCATGCTGGACCAGATAAGCCATAAGGAAAATGGATATCTGGCAGAGTTTTGTGATGCTTCAGACCTGGCAAAAGGTATTGAATATGTGCTGGAGCACAGGGATGAAATGGGCAGCGCGGCTGCCAAAAGCGCCAAAAGATTTTCCTACGAGCAGGCCTGGGAAAGCAGCATAAAGCCAGTTATCTTCGGTAAATAGACAGCGTACAGTACAAACTCGCAAGGCAGGCAGAATATAAGGCCGACGGTGGATGGACAGGCGGTGTATTGGGCCGAGGGCGGATGACAGATTGAAGTAAGAGACAGACAATGAACAGCAGATTAAAGCAAGAGATACATAATGATATAGCC
>R03__coassemble_445_pt1 | contig 24109 bp, 21 predicted proteins | sample R03__metabat2_low_PE_031 | metagenome-assembled genome bin R03
TCATCGGGGATCATCTTGCGATCCACCAGCTGACGCAGAAAATCATATTCTATCTGACTGGCTGAAGGAAATCCTATCTCTATCTCCTTAAAGCCCAGCTTAAGCAAATACTGAAAAAATTCTATCTTCTCATCGACCTGCATGGGATCGATCAGAGCCTGGTTGCCATCTCTTAGATCCACACTGCACCATACGGGAGCCTTTTCTATCTCCTTATTCGGCCATTCCCTTTCAGGGTAATTGAGTACAGGATTTCTTCTGTATCTTGAGTAATTAAGCATTATTCCATCCTCCGTTTTACACTTTATATAAACACCGTTTACCTTACTGGTGCATACACACATACACGATTGAGTAGGAAGGGCTTTGTCCCGCACCTACTCGCCCTGCGAGCCGCCTGCCCACAGGGCTGATTTCCTTACGCGGCTCTGCACATAATAAAAACGCGCCGCAAATACGGCGCGCAGTTTTATTCTCCAAGACCACCTTCAATGGCTGCAACCAGATTCTTCAAGGCTTCTTCCTCGTCCTCCCCGTCGCAGTGAAGCTCAATCTCATCTCCACTTTTTACGCATGCTCCTAAGACACTTAACACACTTTTGGCATTCGCTGTATTCTCACGAAAATTAAATGTTATTAATGATTTATATTGCATTGCTTCCTTGCATAGGACGCCTGCAGGTCTTAGGTGCAGCCCTGTAGGATTCTTTATAACAACCTTCTGGGAAACCATACATCATACCTCCAAAAAAATTTACTATAACCCAACTCATATAATACCATTTTTCAGTAATATTCACAATAGATACTATGAAATTGTGTCCTCAATTAATTTGGCCAGTTTGGCCGCTTCTTCGTCCAGTACAGCCTTGTCCCTGCCCTCTATCATGACTCTGACCTTGGGCTCGGTTCCGGAGGGACGTATGAGTACTCTTCCCTCTCCTGCAAATTTATCCTCAAGAGCTTTAACAGCCTGTGCTATCACCGGATAGTCCATATAGTTATTCTTCTTATCATTTGCCACTCTTGCATTTACAAGAGCCTGGGGCAGAACAGTCATTACCTTTGCCAGCTCACTTAAAGGCTTGCCTGTATCCACCAGTACCTGCAGCAGATGAAGCGCACTGAGCAGACCGTCTCCGGTCGTATTCTCATCCAGGAAAATAACATGTCCGGACTGCTCTCCGCCCAGGCTTGCACCTATTTCCTTCATGCGCTCAAGTACATATCTGTCTCCCACTTTGGTGGTTTCCATATTTATGCCATGCTCTTTGGCCATAAGTGTAAAGCCCAGATTGGACATTACCGTTACCACAATGGTATCCTTCTTAAGCCTGCCCATATCCTTCATATGGTTGCCCACAATAGCCATGATCTGGTCACCATCTACCACGTTGCCCAGTTCATCCACAGCCAGAAGCCTGTCTGCATCACCGTCAAATGCCAGGCCGCACATTGCGCCTTCGCTCACGACTCTCTTTGCCAGCTCTTCCATATGGGTTGAACCGCAATTCTCATTGATATTGGTCCCATCCGGATTGTTGTGGATAGCCACCACCTCTGCTCCCAGCTTTTTTACCGCCTCCACAGAGGTATAGTAAGAAGCTCCCTCAGCACAATCCAGTACAATTTTCTTTCCTTTAAGGTCCACCGCTACGGCTTCTATGGAATGCTGTATGTATTCCTCCACCAGATCACTTCTGTATTCTATGCTGCCTACAGCGGTTCCCGTCGGAGCGGGAATACCTTTCATATCATCATTTATATAAGCCTCGATCTCATCCTCCATGGCATCAGGCAGCTTAAAGCCATTGCCATCAAAGAACTTGATGCCGTTGAATTCCACAGGGTTATGGGATGCGCTGATGACCACGCCTGCATCCACCTTATGGGTCTTTGTCAGATATGCAACTGCCGGTGTGGGCATTACTCCCACATATATCGCATCAGCTCCCACTGAACAGATACCTGCCATAAGGGCGTTTGCCAGCATGCCTCCTGATATACGTGTATCACAGCCAACCATTATGACAGGCTTGTGATCACAGCCGCCTGCCAGCACGTGAGCTCCTGCCATTCCCAGCTTCATAGCCAGCATAGGGGTCAGTTCTTCATTGGCCACACCTCTCACTCCGTCAGTACCAAACATTCTTGCCATAAGTTAATCTTCCTCCTCGGTCTCCTCTACCTGCTCTCTGATCCTGACAGTCACTACAGCCTTGGTCTTATCCGAAGAATCAGCCAAAGACACATTGGACGGGAAATACTTCTTAATATCCACAGTATCCTCCATGGTCCTTGTGGCATCAGTAATATCTATGGCATCGGTAACCTCTATCTTGGTCACATTTTTAACAACACTTGCTTTACCGCTGATGGTCACCTCGCTGATGGTAGACTGCATATCACCCACTACCTCATAGCCTTCCTGGGGCTCGCCCTTGTAGGTATACTCCACGGGCACAGTCTTGGTATAGAGAATGGTAGCGGTGGTGGAAACTTCCTTCACACTGGTTGTCAGCTTGTCACTGACTATCTCGTGATCATCCGCATCGTAAAGTTTGACAGGCAGAGAAATGTTTACGTCACTGGTAGCACCGTCAACATTTATATCCACTGCAGCATAGGCAAGCTGCTCCATAACCGATTCGGGACCGGATATGATAACGGCATTCTGGGATGTGGCTGTACCTCCCAGTATATAATCCTCTGCCGGAGAATTCTGCACCTCAACATTGATGGGCAACTGCATTCTCTTGATATTTTCCACACTAAGTTCGAGATACTCATGGTCGGGAGTAAGCTTCTCCACCTTATCGTTTGTTCTTGTTACACTCAGTTCAATGGGAACCAGGTTATCCTCTGTGATCTTGCTGACATCAGCTACAGCCTTGATATTGGCATCCTCAAGAGAGGATAATACCGACCTTGTGGCCCGCACGGTAACCCTTACGTCATCTGTATCACCCAGAACCTCCAGATACTTGCCTTCATCTGTAAGAGTCTCCGTATTGGTCAGCTGAACAACTGTGTCATAGGTTGACGTACTTACAGGATCATTGATATTAATGGATACCAGCCACAAAATAATCGAAAATACAAGAGCAAGTATCTTAAGTCCCAGGTTTTCAGTCATCTTTTTTAGCATTCTTAGACCCCTTGCCCTTCTTTATCTTTTTATGTTTCTCTTCTATATGCTTGTTCTGGATGGCCGCAAGCCTTGTTTCCAGTCTTTCAGCCGTCAGTCCTCTCTCCAGAACTCCGTTATATGCCACGCTTATCTTGCCGGTTTCCTCGGACACTATTACCGTCAGTGAGTCTGTGGACTCTGAAATGCCCACTCCTGCTCTGTGCCTTGTACCCAGGTCCTTGCTCAGTCTTCTGTTGTCCGAAAGGGGAAGATAGCAGGTCGCATAAGTCACCCTGTCTCCGGTAATGATGACAGCACCATCATGAAGAGGTGTGTTATGCTCAAAAATATTAATGAGAAGCTGGCTTGATACCAGTGCATCCAGCCTGATGCCCGTGTTCTCATAATCTGACAGATTGTCATACTGCTTGACTACAATAAGAGCGCCGGTACGTACCCTGCCCATTTCCACGGCTGCCCTTGAGATTTCTTTGATGGTATTGTCGGAAAAAAGCCCTTCACCTTCATCTGCATCAATCTTGAAAATATCCGAGAAAAACTTCTTTTTGCCCAGTTCCTCCAGGGCTTTTCTCAATTCAGGCTGCAGTATGACTATGATGGCTGTAATGGCCAGCGTGAAGGCATTGCTTACGATCCATAAAATGGTCTGCATCTGAAAAATGGCAGCAAACATTACAAACAGCAAAATAACGACCACTCCCTTAAGGAGTGACCATGCTCTTGTGTTCTTTGCCCATACCATGATGTGATACACCAAAAAAGTGATGATAAGTATCTCTACGATATCGGTAATCTGAATTGTGGGAACGTGCAATGATGACAGATAGTCATCGAAAAAATATTCCAGCTGTTCCATGTCAGTGTTCCATTCTATCTATAATCTGTAGATCTTTTAACTCCGTTTGCGGTCCTTACGGTACGCTGACCGGAGGCAGTGCTTCTTTCGCTTCTGCTGTAATCCCTTTCCTCATAAGACCGGTTCTGGCTCTTTTTTGCAGCAGACTTTTTCTTTCTGTCAGGCGCATCCGTCTTGGGTATGGCCTTTACGTAATAATAATAGTCATCATCCTCAAACTGAAGATTCTCGGCCCCTTTGTAATCCAGGTCAAGCTGCAGAAAATCAAGGAGTATTCCCACACCCACAGCCAGAATGGAACCTATGAATATGCCCGCTACGGAAAGTCCCATGTCCAGGATCAGCTGGCAGATAAGACAGAGCACTATGCTTATCAGACCTCCTGCTATGGAGGCATATTTCCAGGAATGATCAATGGAAAGGCGCCTTATGGTATATACCACCATTAATATGATTCCAAACAGCACTATAAGAATGATCATACTCTTGTTGGCTACCATACCATCGATCACAAATCTTAATCTGGTGATCAGAGTCTCATCTTCCATGGCCAAAAGTGCGGCAGCATTGTCATTGGTGAAGCTTACAAGGTAGGACATAACCACACCAAAGGCTATTGATATAATAGATACGGGTGTTCCGATAAGTCCCATTGCCACAGGCAGGATGTAGGGAATCTTAAGCATGAACAATACCGGCATGAGTATGACTACTATGGTTTCCTTTGGTGTAAATCTTATGAAAAGGATAAACATCAAAAAGATGATAACTGCCGCAACCAGAGCACATTCCATGCTCAATGCATACATATGCAGCAATATAAAGATCGCTCCTAAGGCTCCCATAACCGACATAGGCATAAAGGAGCAGAACAAAGCTACTATAAGCACTATGGCAAAGCTGTTCAGCCTGTCCATATAGCCAATCTTTGCATTGATCGTAAGAAATACAAAGAGTGCAAGCAAAAATTTAAGCAGCGGATTGATATAAGCTGCATATTTGGAATAAAGCTTCTTCCATACATTTTTAGTTCTGGAAAGATTAGACATTTGTTAAATGTTCCCCTCTAGGATTGCTCCTGCGCATTTATTTTCAACAGCCTGTTAAGATAAGCATTATAAGCTGTCAGGCTTCTCTTGGCCCTGTTATATCTATATACCGCCAGGATATAAGTGATCACCATATATATACCCATAAGGATAAGATAGGTTATGCCCTGTTTCTTGGCAAATGCAGGCAGATCCGTGGCATATACATCACTCATGAGCAATTCAAAGTCGTAAAATACAATGATCATCACTATGGACAGATATGCCAGGGTACCGCAAATAAAGGACTTGATAAGCTGAAGTCCTATGTAGTCCGACCTGAAATAGTGTCCTATATTGACATATTTACCGCCCTTGCCCTTTTCGTAGGAGGCAAGTCTTGTCATAATAATGATCTTGTTCTCGTTAAGCATAATTTTCTAAATAAAACGCATCTTATTGCCGTCGGATTTACCTGATGAAGAGGGCTTGTCCTGATGCGCGGGCTTTGCCGAATTGATAACGCTGTTAAAGGAAGAGGTCATATCCCTCTTGCAGGCATCACAATAACGTCCGGATCTGATGGAAACCCCGCATCTCTCACAGTTGAGAGTCACCATGGAATCCTCGGAGAACTGAAGTCTTTCCTCTCTGACCCATTCTCTTATCTGGTTGGAATCAACCTCGCATTCCTTTGCCACGGTTCTGATATCCGAATTCTTGTTTTCCTGCACGTACTTTTTCACCTTCTGGAAATCCTGCTCCAGGGCATCCCTGCAGGCCGGACATACATTCGGACCCATTACATAATTAAATAATCTTTTGCATTTTCTGCAGCTTCTTACGTTCATAATGCCTCCTCATCACAATCCGTTGCCTATTGCTATCGTTACAAAATAAACTTCAGATATACCCCCACTTTTAAGTACCTGTGCAATTGTATCGATCGTAGCCCCTGTAGTATAAATATCATCAATTACACATACTTTTGATAATTTTACATCATTTTTTATTGGTTTAAAAGCCCCTTTAAGGTTTTTTTGGCGCCCCTGAGGGTCCAGTTCCTTAAGGGGTGTGGTCTTCACAGAACGCATTATCAGGCTATTGTTCACAGGTATCCCCGTGAGGTCTGAAAGTTCCCTGGCATATACATAAGCCTGATTATAGCCTCTTTTTATATACCTGCTCTTGTGTATGGGTACAGGAACCAGGGCTTCTATTCCCAGTTTTTTCAGTATCCCTCCCAGTTTTTGTGCCGTGGCAGCTGCATAGAAACGGGCATATTCCGGCCTTTGTGAATATTTGAATCTGTAAAGGCTCTGCTTGATGTCTTCATACTCAAAGACAGCAAAGCCTCTGTCATAGACATGCAGCCTTCCGCTGCAGTCCCTGCAGTACTTTCTGGCGCTGTCTTTCATAGGCTTTCCGCATTTCATGCAGGTATCCCGGCTTATAATATGCAGCTTTTGCGCGCATTCCCCGCATATGAGGGCCCGCCTTTCAATAACCCGGTCGCAGCCCGGACACCGGCGGGGATAGAGGATTGATAATAACCTGTCAGTTGTTGTGTGCATCAGTTCATTTCTTTTATACGCATACCCAATCCCGAATATCTTAGAGAATCGCTCTTATTGGCTATCATGGTGTTGACCGTGGCAGAGCTTCCCAGGATCATGACGCATTTTCTGGCCCTGGTTACCGCCGTATACAAAAGATTTCGGTTAAGCAGAGGCTTAGGTCCTCCCAACAGGGGCAATATCACAGCCGGATATTCACTACCCTGGGATTTATGGATGGTAATGGCATAGGCAAGCTCCAGTTCATCCAGGATGTCTCCCGAATATTTTACCTGCCTTTTTTCGTCAAACTCCACCTGCACGTAATTAAGATTGCGATTGATATCGGTGATAGTCCCCATATCACCATTGAATATTCCCACTCCCTTATCTATGGGAATACCGTATTTACTGACAATTTCCCATTCAAGTTCGTAGTTGTTCCTGGTCTGCATGACCTTGTCTCCCACCCGAAAGAGGGTATTGCCGTATTCCTTTTCCTTTTTATCCCTGTCAGGGGGATTAAGGAATTTCTGCAGGACCCGGTTTAAGGCCTCCACACCCAGTGGTCCTATGTGCGTGGGAGTCAGCACCTGCACCTGCATAGGCGTTGCCCCCACATATCCCGGGAGCTTGCCCGTAATAAGTTCAACCATATGCTTATAGATGACCTGAGGATCATTTCTCTCAAGGAAGAGAAAATCCCTGCTCTTTGTATTAAGTGTGATCTCTTCTCCCCTGTTTATCTTATGAGCATTGGTGACAATGTCGGATTCGCTGGCCTGTCTGAATATATGGTCCAGAATGACTGTCGTATAGGCCTGTGACTCTATCATATCCCTGAGCACCTGTCCCGGACCCACACTGGGAAGCTGATTGACATCGCCCACCAGTATAAGCCTCGCCCCTGCCGGCACTGCACACAAAAGTGCGTAGAACAGCTGCACATCCACCATGGACATTTCATCTATGATGATCACATCGGCTTCCAGGGGGTTGTCCCGGTTTCTTTCAAAATATGCCGCCCGCCCCTCTTCGCTGATGGCTCCATTGATCTCCAGCATACGATGGATGGTCTTGGCTTCATACCCGGTAGCCTCAGTCATACGCTTGGCTGCCCTTCCGGTAGGAGCCGCCAGCATGACCTCCAGACCTTCTTCTATGGCCAGATGGATGATCGCATTGATGGTTGTGGTCTTACCGGTTCCGGGTCCACCCGTGATAATGAGAACACCCGATCTTAAAGATTGTCTCACAGCATAATGTTGCTTGTCATCCAGCTTTATATTAAGCTCAACCTCAGCCTTTTCAATACGTCTGTCGAGTTCTTCCTCAGAATAATCAACCGTATCTGCCGCCAGATCTGCCAGGATTCTGGCACAGGTCAGTTCCTGATGGTAGAGATGCGAGGTGTACAGGTGTATTTCATCATTTTCGGTCTTTTGGACCACTTTGCTGTCTATGATCAGGTTGGGCAGTTCCTCCTCTATGGTCTGCTCCTCCACAGTCAGCAGCTTTGATGCTCTTTTCTTCAGTTCCTCAAGTGGCAGATAAGTATGGCCGTCATTTAGTGCCATATTCAGGGTATAGACTATGCCGCTCTGGATCCTGAACTGTGAATCGACCTTGATGCCGACTCTCGAAGCAATCTCGTCGGCTTTCTTGAAGCCCACTCCCTCCACTTCATCTATGAGCCTGTAGGGATTTTCCTCTATTACAGAATAAATAAGCGAGCCAAAGGTATTGTAGATCTTTATGGCCAGAGCCTGGCTGATCCCATAATCCGCAAGGTATATGAAGGCATCCTGCTGTTCCTTTTTATCAGCTATCTGCGACCCTATACTCTGGGCCAGTCTGATGCTTATGCCCTTGACCTCGGCCAGCCTCTCCGGTTCCTCCTCGATTATGCGTAGGGTGTCCTCTCCAAAGGTTTTGATGATCCTGGAGGCTATCCTGGGGCCAATTCCCTTGATGATACCACTGGCAAGATACCTTTCCACACCCAGTATACCGCTTGGCGCTATGGCCTTGATGGTCTCGATCTTTATCTGCGGACCATAGGAGGGATGCACCACATAATTGCCTGTTATCTCTACCATCTCTCCTTCCAGGATGCCGCCCACGTTTCCCACGCAGACATAGTCATCATCCTCTCCGGTAACCTCCATAATGGTGTATCCGTTGGCCTCATTTCTGTATTTAAAATGGTCTATTATTCCGGTTATAGTCTCCACATATACTCCTAATCAAAAAAGGCTGCCCTCATAGGACAGCCTAATATTTACAGATTGTAATTCACCTTCATCTGCTCATACAGTTTTTGCGCCAGCCCCAAACTGTTCTGTTCGGTGGACTGGCTTGCCAGCTCCTGTATGGCGGTATCCTTGAAATAATCCACCAGACTCGAGGTAGAAGAGTCCTCATCCGAGCTGCTCGGCACTGTCTTTTCCATTTCCTTGAAAATCTGCTCTAAGAAATAGCTCTCAAACTGCTTGCACACATCCATCAGTTCATCATCTGTCGCATCGGAATAATCCGAAGACGTCAGGTTTGAAAGCTTGCTTGCTGTAGCTGACTGGCTTGCTGTCGTTAAATAATCCGAATATCCACTTGTTAATCCGCTAAGATCCAAACTCATATGCTAACTCCTTATCTCTTCAGGTTGTTGGCTGTTTCCATCATCTCATCCGAGGTCGTAATGGCCTTTGAATTCATTTCATAGGCACGCTGTGCTACGATCAGGTTGACCATTTCATCAACCACCTGCACGCTTGACTGCTCCAGATAACCCTGCCTGATCACGCTCTTGGTAAGATTGTCATTGGTAGCCTCATTCATGGCATTACCGCTTGCTGCAGTCACCTTATAAAGCGTATCTGAGGTTTTCTCCAGTCCGGAAGGGTTGTTGAACTGATATACACCTATGGCTACACCTATGGGCTGGGCATTGTTGTTGGCATCAGGGTAACAGAGATTACCTGAGGAATCAACTGTTATCTTATTCATTACATACTGGTTGCTGTTGAGGGAAATAGCCCTTCCACTCGTGTCCAGTACCGGAAGGCCGTCAGATGTAGCTAGCATCATGGTATTGCCGGTTCCGCGGCTGAATACGAAATTACCGTTACGGGTGTATCTGGTGGTTCCGTCCTCTGCTCTTACTGCAAAGAAACCATCACCCTCAATGGCAAATGCCGTATCGGAAGTTGATGCGATCAGGGCTCCCTGTTCAAATACTGAAGTAATGGAAGAATTTCTTGTACCCAGACCCACCTGCGCACTGATCGGTTTCTGAGAACCGTTAGCCGAAGTGGTTTCCGTCTGCATTGTCTGATATAATAGGGATTTGAATTCCGCCACCTCTGCCTTATAACCGGTGGAGTTGACGTTTGCCAGGTTGTTGGCAATTGTATCTACGTTAGTCTGCTGGGCGATCATGCCACTGGCAGCTGACCATAAAGATCTGACCATAATCTACCTCCTATCCTGCTGATACTATACTCTGCCCAACTGAGTCGAAGCGATCTCAAGAGTATCATCCGTTGTTGTGATGATCTTCTGATTGCTCTCATACTGTCTCTGGACACTGATCATCTCTACCATTTCCTGTACGACCTGTACATTCGAAGCCTCAATATAGCCCTGGTAGATTGAATACTCAGGCATGGTATTTCTCGTTGCTCCGTCTACGGTATCGAAGTAATTCTCGCCATAATGCTCAAGGTAATCATAATCCTCAAAATCCGCAACGCCTATGGTAGCCAGGGTAGTGTCGCTCTGAATCACATGTCCCTGTGTATCCACCACAACGTCCTGGGTGGGGTCTATCCTGATCCTGCTTCCGGTATCATCAAGAAGATAATCTCCGTCCTTTGTCACCAGGTATCCGCTGGACAGCATACTGAAGGCGCCGTCCCTGGTATATTTGGTACTGGTCTCACCATCCTTATTGGTGAATTCCACAGTGAAGAAACCGTTACCCGATATAGCAAGATCAAGGTCATTTCCCGTTACCTTAAATGAGCCCTGAGAAAAATCCGTATAGTTTTCGCCTATCTTAACTCCCAAATTCATGGTTCCGATATTTTTGGCCAGCTTGGAAGCTTCGGAGGCATCCTTTATCTTATATGCAAGCACTGAGTCAAAGGCCTGACTGGTGGCGCCCTCCTTCTTGTATCCGTTGGTATCGGAATTGGCAAGATTGTTGGTTATCACATCCAGTCTGTTCTGTTCATTGAGCATACCCGTGTATGCAGCATAAAGTCCTTTAACCATAAGTGCTCCTGTTTGTTATTCGTCTCTGTAGCCTGCAAGGAATTCCACATAACGGCCGGTGCCGATGGCTACGGCTGTCATAGGCTCCTCGGCTGTCATAGTCGTGATACCCGTCTTAGAGCAGATCAGGTCTTCCAGTCCATACAGAAGGCTTCCGCCGCCGGTCAGCACAATACCTCTTTCGGCGATATCAGCTGCCAGTTCAGGAGGAGTCTTTTCCAGAATGCCATGGATAGCGTCCACTATCTGATCAGTGGTTGATCTTAAGGCTTCCTCTGTATCCTCACTGGATACCCTGATCGTCTTGGGAAGTCCCGCTACCAGGTCACGTCCCTTTACATCCAGGTATACAGGTTCTGTTCTCTTGTAGGCCGAACCTACCTTTATCTTGATATCCTCAGCAGTACGTTCACCTATAAGCAGGTTATGCTTGGTCCTCATATATCTGGAAATAGCCTCATCAAAATTATCTCCGGCCACCTTCAGAGAGGTACTTACTACTGTGTCGCCCAGGGAAATAACGGCTATATCTGTAGTACCACCGCCTATATCCACTATCATGTTGCCACAGGGCTTGCTGATATCTATTCCGGCGCCTATAGCTGCTGCTATGGGCTCCTCTATGATGGCAACTTCTCTGGCGCCTGCCTGATAGGTTGCATCCTCAACTGCCTTTCTCTCTACCTCGGTTACTCCCGAAGGCACACACACAGCTACCTTAGGCTTACGTAAGGATCTGTGTCCCACAGCCTTGTTGATGAAATACTTCATCATCTTCTCTGTAACCGTGTAATTGGAAATAACACCCTCTCTCAGTGGTCTTACCGTAATGGTATTACCGGGTGTTCTTCCTATCATAAGACGAGCCTCCTCGCCTATTGCCTTTATCTTATTGGTGTCTCTGTCAAATGCCACAACTGAGGGCTCTTTTAAGACTACACCCTTGCCCTTTATATATACCAGGATACTTGCAGTACCAAGGTCAATACCTATATCCGTGCCCTGCATATTTATGCCCCTTTCTTATACTTGTCCACAATCCTAGATATTATATATGATTTTTCGGGTCATTTAAAGGGGGCATAAAAAATTTCATCAATTCTTAACAAAATCTATGCTAAAACGCACGAACACTTGGGAATCCTTCCCAACCGGCATCCGTGCGTCTACTTTTATTATCGGTATAAATCCGTCAGACCTTTAGGTCCTTTTGAAATTTTTATCTGCCGCCCTTTCTTTTATTTCTCCCGGGCTTTTTCCAGCATCTTTTTAATATAATAGCCTGTATAGGATTCTTTGCACTCGGCCACCTCTTCGGGAGTTCCCTTAGTCACCAGTGTGCCTCCCCGGTCTCCTCCCTCGGGTCCAAGATCTATTATATAATCCGCTGTTTTTATCACATCCAGATTGTGCTCTATGACCACCACAGAATTGCCGCCCTCTGTCAGCTTCTGCAGTATCTCTATGAGTTTTGCCACATCTGCAAAATGCAGACCTGTGGTGGGCTCATCCAGTATGTAAATGGTCTTGCCCGTGGAACGTCTGCTGAGTTCGGTAGCCAGCTTGATCCTCTGTGCCTCACCTCCGGACAGGGTTGTGGAAGGCTGTCCCAGTTTTATATAGCCCAGTCCCACATCATAGAGAGTCTTTACTATACGGCGTATCTTAGGCACATTTTCAAAAAATCCCAGTGCCTCCTCCACAGTCATGTCCAGCACATCATATATGCTCTTGCCCTTATAATGTACCTCCAGGGTTTCCCTGTTATAGCGCTTGCCCTTGCAGACCTCGCAGGGAACATATACATCCGGCAGGAAATGCATCTCTATCTTAATGATGCCGTCTCCCGCACAGGCCTCACAGCGTCCGCCCTTGACATTGAAGCTGAACCTTCCCTTGCTGTAGCCTCTGGCCTTGGCATCCTCTGTTGTGGAAAAAAGGTCTCTTATGAGGTCAAACATTCCCGTATATGTGGCGGGATTAGATCTGGGGGATCTGCCGATAGGCGACTGATCGATATCTATCACCTTGTCCAACTGATCTATTCCCAGTATCTTTGAATGTCTGCCGGGAATGGTCCTTGCACGATTAAGCTTATTTGCCAGCTTTTTATACAGGATCTCATTGACCAGGGAACTCTTTCCAGATCCCGACACACCTGTAACGCAGGTCATAACTCCCAGAGGAAAATCCACGTCAATGTTCTTAAGGTTATTTTCAGCAGCTCCCCTGATCTTAAGCCAGCCTGTGGGCTTTCTTCTCACATCAGGCACAGGGATGCTTAATTTTCCGCTCAGGTACTGGCCTGTAAGGGACTCCTCGACCTGCATGATCTCTTCAGCCGTGCCCATTGCAACCACTTCACCGCCGTCGCTTCCCGCTCCGGGTCCTATGTCCACTATACAGTCCGCTGCCAGCATGGTATCCTCGTCATGCTCCACCACCAGCAGGGTATTGCCCAGATCCCTTAGATGCTTAAGGGTCGCCAGAAGCTTGTCATTATCCCTCTGATGCAGACCAATGCTGGGCTCATCCAGTATGTAGCAGACCCCCACCAGACCCGAGCCTATCTGGGTAGCCAGTCTGATACGCTGGGCCTCTCCTCCGGAAAGGCTGGCTGTAGCTCTTGACAGGGTCAGATAATCCAGACCCACATCCATAAGGAAACCCACTCTGGCCCTTATTTCTTTCAGCACCTGCTTTCCTATATACTGCTGGGTTTCAGTCAGTTTGAGGTCATTCATGTATTCACTCAATGTCCCTATGGACATGGAAGTGATCTCATATATATTTTTGTCATTTATGGTGACTGCAAGGGACTCTGCCTTCAGCCTCATACCATGGCAGGTCTCACAGGGGGATATGTTCATCAGTTCTTCGTATTCCTGCTTGGTGGTTTCCGAAGAGGTCTCCCTGTATCTCTGATTCAGATTTTTGATAAGGCCCTCAAAGGTAATGGGGTACACTCCCTCTCCCCTTTGTCCCTTATAATGCACATTTACGCTCTTTGCGCCCTTCCCGTAGATCAGCAGGTCCTGTATTTGCTCCGGCAGTTCTTCAAAGGGGGTATCAAGTGAAAAGCCGTAAGCCTCCGACAAGGCAAGCAAAAGAGCATTGGTAAAGCTGCCCGGCTTATTGCAGGACTGCCAGCCCAGGCATGATATGGCACCCTCGTTAATGCTTAGGCTTCTGTCGGGAATGAGCAGCTCCGGAGCAAATTCCATGGTATAGCCCAGTCCGAAGCAGGCAGGGCAGGCACCATAGGGGTTATTGAAGGAAAAGCTTCTGGGTTCTATCTCCTGTATGCTGATACCACAGTCCGGGCAGGCTAAGCTGTCGGAAAAATTAAGGATAGTTCCATCCTTAAGTTCCACCTGGAGCAGACCTTCGGACATACCTATGGCTGTTTCTATGGAATCTGTCAGTCTGGTTTCAATACCCTCTCTAATGGAGATTCTGTCCACCACGATCTCTATGCTGTGCTTAATATTCTTGTCTAATTTGATCTCTTCACTTAGGTCATACAGGCTTCCATCCACCCTGACTCTGGCAAAGCCGCTTTTACGGGCCCTTTCGAGCACCTTGGCATGTTCGCCCTTCTTGCCTCTCACCACGGGAGACATTAAGGACATCTTTGTCCCCTCCTCATACCGCATGAGAAGATCTACCATCTGGTCAACCGTCTGACGCTCTATGGGCTTGCCGCAATTGGGGCAGTGGGGTATGCCCACTCTTGCAAAGAGCAGTCTGAAATGGTCGTAGATCTCTGTCACTGTACCCACTGTGGACCTGGGATTGCGGTTTGTGGATTTCTGGTCAATGGATATGGCCGGTGACAGCCCTTCTATCAGCTCCACATTAGGCTTTTCCATCTGTCCCAAAAACTGTCTTGCGTAGGAGGATATGGACTCCATATAACGTCTCTGTCCCTCGGCATATATGGTATCAAAGGCCAGGGATGATTTGCCTGATCCCGACAGTCCGGTCAGCACCACAAAGCTGTCCCTGGGAATGTCCACATTTATCCCCTTAAGGTTATGCTCACTGGCTCCCCTTATCCTGATATATTCTCTCGCTCTCATCTTTGTCTCGTTCATGATTTATTCCCTGATTTCTTCCAGTTTTTTCTTAAGCTCAGTCATCTGATCCCTGAGCATTGCCGCATTTTCAAAGTCAAGCTCCGCAGCGGCCTTGCGCATCTGTTTTTCCACCTTGGCTATAAGCTTCTTAAGTTCATCTGCACTCATGGACTCCGGATCCTTTTCAAAGCGCATCTGTTCCTGCTCTATTTCCTTGGAAATACTTATGAGATCCCTTACTGCCTTCTTTATGGTCTGAGGAGTGATGCCATGTTCTTCATTGTAGACCTGCTGGATATTCCTTCTTCTTTCCGTCTCTTCTATGGCATATTTCATGGAATCAGTCATATTATCCGCATACATTATGACATGCCCGTCACTATTTCGCGCAGCCCTGCCTATGGTCTGCACCAGGGAGGTCTGGGAACGCAGGAAGCCCTCCTTGTCCGCATCCAGTATGGCAACCAGGGTTATCTCGGGAATGTCCAGGCCCTCTCTTAACAGGTTGATGCCCACCAGTACATCAAACACATCCAGTCTCATATCCCTGATTATTTCCGCTCTCTCCAGGGTATCTATATCTGCATGCAGATACTTGACCCTGATGCCCACATCCTTAAGATAGTCAGTCAGATCCTCTGCCATCCTTTTGGTCAGAGTGGTTATGAGCACCTTATTATGCCCCGCCACTTCCTTCTTTATCTCCGCTAACAGGTCATCAATCTGTCCCTCAGTCGGGCGCACCTCCACTTTGGGATCCAGCAGCCCCGTGGGCCTGATTATCTGCTCGGCCCTGAGGAGCTCGTGTTCTTCCTCATAGGTATTGGGTGTGGCCGATACGAACAGCATCTGGTCTATCTTATTTTCAAATTCATTAAAGTTAAGCGGTCTGTTATCCAGCGCAGAGGGCAGTCTGAAGCCATAGTCCACCAGCACCCTTTTTCTTGAACGGTCCCCTGCATACATGCCTCCCACCTGGGGTATGGTTATATGGGATTCATCCACAATTATGAGGAAATCGTCATTAAAATAATCCATAAGGCACAGCGGAGTTGACCCCGGTGCAAGATTATTAAGCGGAGCCGAATAATTTTCTATTCCCGAGCAGAAACCCGTCTCTCTGAGCATTTCCAGATCGAAATTGGTCCTCTCGCTGATACGCTGTGCCTCTATGAGCTTATCCTCTCCCTTAAAATATCTGATCCTTTCCTTCAGTTCAGCCTCTATCCTGTCACAGCCTTCAAGTATTTTTTCCCTGGGAATGACATAATGGGAAGCGGGAAATATTGCCACATGATCCAGAGTGTTTTTCATTTTGCCGCTCAAAGGATCCACCTCGGCTATGCGGTCTATCTCATCTCCGAAGAATTCTACCCTTATCAGGCTGTCGCCGCCCTGGGCAGGATATATTTCCACAATATCGCCTCTTACCCTGAAGGTAGCCCTCTCTATATCCAGTTCGTTTCTTTCGTACTGGAGTGCTATCAGCTCGTGAATGACCTGGTCCCTCTCCTTGATCATACCGGGGCGCAGGGATACTATCATTTCATGATATTCGTCCGGACTGCCCAGGCCGTATATACAGCTGACGCTGGCCACCACTATCACATCCCGCCTCTCTGACAGGGAAGCTGTGGCAGACAGACGCAGCTTCTCGATCTCATCATTAATTGCGGAATCCTTGGCTATATAAGTATCCGACTGGGGCACATAGGCCTCAGGCTGATAATAATCGTAGTAGGACACAAAATACTCTACCGCGTTCTCGGGGAAAAATTCCTTCATCTCAGAGTAGAGCTGACCGGCCAGGGTCTTGTTGTGGGATATTATGAGAGTGGGCTTGTTCAAAGCCGCAATAACATTGGCCATGGTAAAGGTCTTGCCCGAACCTGTTACGCCCAGCAGAGTCTCAAACTGATTGCCCTCCTTAAAGCCCCTGACCAAAGCCTCTATTGCCTGGGGCTGGTCACCTGTGGGTTCATATTCACTATGCAGTTTAAAAATAGCTTCCCTATTTTCCATTTTGATCCTGTTTTATTACATCTGAGCCAGTATATATTCCTTCACTTTAGTAAGCGAAGATTTTTCCCATGCCTTTTCCTTTTCTTTCTCAGCCAGGGGAACTATTATCTGCATATCCAGGCATTCCCCGGGTACCCTTCCGCTCCTTAGGGGCTCGTAGAAGTTTTCATGCCACTCCTCATCTGTAGTGGCTTCACTGTATTTATCCGGTTTCATATATATCTGCTGCCTTTTTGTTGCAGCTATGAACATTTTGGCCGCCAGAGGAGCAAGCAGCTCATATTCCTCTTCCCTTACGTCCTCGAATATATCCGCGGGACTGCTCTTTTCTATGGTCTCAGGCCCCCTTACTATCTTAATACCCATGGGCTCAAAGGCAAATTCCTTCTCGTTAAGATCAAGTCTGAGCAAAAGCCCCTTTTCCGTATTGTACTGGGACCTTTGATAATCCGTATCAAACACAAAATTTCCCAGGGAATAAAATATGGCCTTTCCCTGAAAGGTCTCATAGTTCATAGGCACATGGGGGTGATGGGCGACCACTATATCGGCCCCCAGGTCCAGATAGTCCAGATATCTTTGTCTGGTATAAGGAGATGGAAGAGATGTAAATTCCTCTCCAGCGTGAGCTACAATAATGCACCAGCGGCACCTGCTCTTTATTTCATCAATGACTTTCCTGATCCTGTCAAGATCACTCCAGCTGAAGCATCCTGCCTTGTCTTCCTCTGCCTTGCGGCAGGCTCTCTGATAGCCTACTCCGAATATGCCTATGCCACCGGCCTCCTTTAGTATCACAGGCTTCATCGCCTCTTCAATGTTCATTCCCACGCCCAGAGTCTTAACATTATTTTCCATAGCATGTTTAAGAGTATCCCTAAGGCCCTCTTCTCCCGCATCCATGATATGATTATTCACCAGATTCCAGATATCGGCATGTATCCTGTTCAGAAATCCGATTGCCCCCGGGTCCATTGTATGCATGAGCTTTTCCACACCATTTGGCATAAGGGATTTCTTTCTTTCCGACAGGGGGCCCTCCACATTTACGACCACATGGTCAGCGCTGTGCAAAAAGTCGCATATATCCAAAGACAGGAGATGTTCATCCTCCCATCTCCTGTCCATGTAATGATCAAAGCCTATATCTCCTGTAAATACAATAGATGTACTTTCCTTCATCGTCATCCTTATTTCTCAAGCTGCTTTAAAATATATTCGTAGGCAGCATCCTTTTGATTATCTATATTGTCCTCGCCGTAATAAGCCTCCGAGTCAAATTCCACTTCGATATCCGGATCTATTCCGGTTCCATGGATATTGACGCCCTTTGGCGTATAATACTTGCTTATGGTCAGTTTGACAGCTGACCCGTCCGTCATGGGAATGATACGCTGAACAATGCCTTTACCGAAAGTGGTCGTTCCCATAATGGTTCCGATACCGTAATCCTTAATGGCACCTGTCAGTATCTCCGAGGCGGAAGCCGAATAACCATTTACCAGCACTACAAGCGGCTTATCAAACGCATTTGCCCCGTCGCAGCGCTCCTCCTGGCGATTGCCGTATTTATCCTCCGTATATACTATGAGACCGGCCGGGAGCAGCTCCCTGGCTATATTGCAGACCGTATCATAATCTCCGCCGGGATTGGACCTCAGATCCAGTATCAGGCCCTCCATATTTTCGCTCTTAAGCTCAGTAAAGGCCTCTTTGAACTGGTTCTCGGTAACATCATCAAACTCCGTTATCTGAAGATATCCTATGTTATTATCCAGCATCTCATAATTGACAGTGGGTGACTCAATCCTGCGCCTTTCCACTTCAATCTCAAGGTAATCAGACTCACCTGATCTGACTATGGTGAGCACGGTGGTTGTATTCTCAGGCCCCTTGATGTAGGTCACAACCTCCGAAGTGGTCATGCCCATGGTCTTGACCCCATCCACCATGTATATTATATCGCCGTCCCTCAGTCCGGCCTCTTCGGCAGGGGTGTCTGGCATAACCGAAGATATCTGGGGATAATTACCGGTCTCATCAAGCCCGATATAGGCTCCTATTCCGTAGTAGATACCCTCATTATCATTCATCGCCTCCGTCAGATCATCCGGAGAATAATACTCTGAATACACATCCCCTATTGCATCGACCATGCCGTAGTATACACCGTTTTCCAGGGTTTCCTCATCCACATCCTCATAGTAATAGGTGTCGATCAGAGTCTGTATGGCAGCCATCTTGGCATTTGTATCTTCATTTACAACGGATTCTTTTTCTTCCTGGCCTGTTTGGGCTGTTGTATTTGAACTGGCATTCTTTACGTACTTGAAATAATAGTAAAGATTCTGTCCTATTGTGATCAGGGCCACACAGAAAAGTGCCGTAATAAATCCGCACAGCATTCCCAACCAGAATTTATTGCCCTTTTTTGCTTTTTTGCTCTTCTTATCCTCAGCCTCATTTTTTACTTCAGGCTGCAAAACTACTGTTTCCTGCTCAGCTGACGCTGCCCTGACCTCATCTGCAGGGGAAAGGCCTTCTGATTCTTTCATTTCTTCATTAGTATCCATCTTATTCCTTTTAGGGTGCCGTGATATAATTCCATGGACTCACATAAGAGCCGTTCAGTCTTACGCTGAAATGCAGGTGATTTCCTGTGGATCTGCCCGTGGAACCAACCGCAGCTATCTTCTGTCCTCTTGTAACCTGAGCCCCCTCAGACACATACAATGCCGAAGCATGCATATATACAGTATACAGACCATCACCATGATTGATGATGATATAATTACCCATTGTAGAAGAGTAGGTTGCCGCAACCACCTCACCATCATAGGCTGCCAGTATGGGCGAACCTCCGGGTGCAGCCATATCCAGTCCATTATGGAACTGATACACACCCAGTGTGGGGTGAAGTCTGTTTCCGAACTCACTGGAAATATAGGTATACGAAGGTGCCGGCCAGCAGAAGGTACCTCCGTCATAGGTCGTGATCTCACCGTTCTCTTCGGCCAGTCTCTTTTGCTCAGCAGCCACAGCATCCTCCAGGGCCTTTACAACAGCAGTCTGCTCAGCCAGATAGGCTTCGTATTCCTTGATAGCCTCTTCCTTATTGCTTATATCGCTTTCAGTCGAGGTGATCTCCTGTTCCTTGGCCTCTATAAGGGTGGAGAGATTATCTTCTTCGATCTCTACCTCGGCTTTTGCCTCCTCTAACACTTCCTTTTCGGCGTCCAGAGCCGTTCTGCAGGCCTCAATATATTCACAGTTGGTTTTATATTCCGCAAAAACCTTCTGATCATAGCTGGACAGCTGTTCTATGAAATCTGCCTTGTTGATCATATCTCCAAAGCTTTTGGAGGTAAGCAGCAGCTCAGCATAGTAGTTATTGCCCTTCTCGTACATGAACTTGATGCGGGACTTCATGGATTTATACTGCTCATCCCTCGCTGCTATGGACTCATTCAGGTCAGCCTCAGCCTCTGCGATGTCGGCTTCCTTTTCCTCTATCAGTGCATTCAGTGAATCAATCTTCTCCTGGACAGTTGCCAGATTAGAATCCAGCTGCGTCACATAGTTGGTCAGATTTTCCTTTTCGCTCTCCAGGCTGGATACCATCTTCTTAACATCGGTTATGCTGCTCTGGATAGACTTTTTCTCTTCGTTTGCCTTGGACAGAGCCTCCTGCTTTTCCTTGATACTCTCTTCCAGATAAGCTATGGTGGAATCCTTGTCCTCACTGGTAGTGCCGTCTGCGGCGGTTGTGGTTGTACCATCTGCGGAAGTTGTAGTCTGAGTACTTTCACTGCTTTCTGCAGAGTCCGTCTCCTCAGTCGCATAGGCGCCTATGGAATAAGCACCTGCAGACACACATATTATTACAATTGTAAGTATCAGCGCAATGCTTTTATGTCTCATGCTATACCTTCAAATGTTTTCTGACTGTTATAAAGCTTCCGAAAAATCCTATGCCCACGCCGATTGCCAGTGAAACAGGCAGCAGGGTCTGATATACAGTCTCAACGGGCAGGAATTTTAAAATATCTCCCAGTACATTGAATCTTTCCATGATCATGACCATGGCATTGTTATACAGGAAATATATGAGCACCAGTGGGATACCTGCTCCCACAAAGCCTATTATGCTCCCCTCCACCACGAAGGGAGTCCTTACAAAGAAATCCGTAGCGCCTATGTATTTCATGATACCGATCTCTTCCTTACGTATGGAAATACCTATCGTAACGGTATTGCTGATAAGGAATATGGAAACCGCCAGCAGTATTCCTATGATACCAATGGAAATATAGGAAATCAGGTTGTTTGCGCCACTCAAAGCCGTAGCCGTCACCTCTGAACGATTGACCTGTCTTACTCCCTGTATACTTTCCAGGTAGGTGACCAGACTGGCCTGCTGGGAAATATCATTCAGATAAATCTGATAATTGGCACTGTCAGCCAGAGGGTTTTCCGTAAAGCCTTCGGAATACTCTCCCAGATATTCATCCTTAAAGCTTTCCCAGGCTTCATCAGCTGACACAAATACTATCTTGGATACCTCTGTTCTGGAGGCTATCTGATTTCCGATCTCCTGAAGACGCGCATCATCATTGCACACATCCTCATCGAAAAATACCGTCACAGCCACGCCCTCTTCAGCCGTCTTTACGATATTCTGAAAATTGATGATTATCGAATAAAACAGACCGAACAGAAACAGGCAGGATGCTATGGTAGCAACAGAAGCCAGAGAGAATACCGCATTACGAAAGATATTCTTAAAGCCCTGTCTTATTGTATAAAAAAACGAACTAATCCTCATCTATATATCCACCCTTCTCGGCATCATTTACTATAATGCCCTTTTTAAGCGTGATAACCCTCTTCTGCATCTCGTTGACTATCTCCTGGTTATGGGTGACCACCAGCACTGTCGTACCTCTCTTGTTGATCTGCTCCAGTAGCTTCATGATCTCCCAGGAGTTCTTGGGATCCAGATTACCTGTGGGCTCATCGCACAGCAGAATCGGAGGCTTATTTATCAGAGCCCTGGCCATGGCAACTCGCTGCTGTTCACCACCGGAAAGCTGCCTTGGCTTTGCTTTATACTTGCCCGCAAGTCCTACTATGGACAATATTGCCGGTACGTTTCTCTTGATAAGTCTGTTGGGAGTCTGCACTATACGCTGGGCAAAGGCCACATTTTCATAGACATTTCTGTCCTTGAGCAGACGGAAATCCTGGAATACAACTCCCAGATTTCTTCTGTATTTGGGTACCTGCTTACGGCGAAGCTTGGACAGGTTCACTCCGTTGACGTAGATCTCTCCGCTGGTAGGAGTCAGTTCCCTGAGCAGAAGCTTGATCATAGTGGATTTTCCCGAACCACTGTCACCTACGATAAATACAAACTCTCCCTTTTTTATCTTCAGACTGACCCCGTTTAAGGCCGGCGAACCGGACTGATAGGTCTTGGTAACGTTATTTAGCACTATCAGGTCATCATCCGCAATGGATATGTTTTTTTTCTTATTTCCTAAAGCCACGTCTGTATCTCCTTAATACTCTAAAGATTCCATATAATTCATATACTTGACTACCATCAGGGCAATCTTAAAGGTTATCGCATCCTCAAATACCCTCAAGTCCAGTCCCGTTGTCTTCTGCAGCTTATCAAGCCTGTAGACAAGCGTATTTCGATGAATGAAAAGCTGCCTTGAGGTTTCTGATACATTCAGGCTGTTTTCAAAGAATTTGGCTATGGTAGTCAGCGTCTCCTCATCAAAATCATCCGGACTCTTTCCTCCGAAGATCTCTTTGATAAAGAGCTTGCACAGAGGTATGGGCAGCTGATATATGAGACGGCCTATTCCCAGCTCTGAATAAGCTATGATATTGCGGTCATCAAAGAAGATCCTGCCCACATCCAAAGCCATCTTAGCCTCCTTATACGAACGGCTGGCTTCCTTTATCTCTTTTACCACAGAGCCGTATGCGATATGTACGTCCTTTACGCCCTCCTTGGTAAGGTAGGCGGCATAACTGTTGCATATCTTGGCAATATCGGCAGGAGAATCATTGTCCCCAAGTTCCTTGACTACTATGACATTATTCTCATCTACAGCGGTAATGAAGTCCTTGGTATTGGATCCGAAATTGGTTCTCATAAGCTCTAAGATATTATTTTCCTTGCCCATGTCACCCTCTATGATAATGGCAATGCGCTTGATCTCGGTCTGAATATGAAGTTTTTTGGCACGACTGAATATATCTACCAGAAGCAGATTGTCCAACAGCAGATTCTTTATAAAATTATCCTTGTCAAATCTCTCCTTGTAGGCAACAAGCAGGCCCTGTATCTGGAAGGCAGCCATCTTACCCATGGTATACACATCGCCATCTGATCCCTCTGCCACAAGGATATATTCCAGCTGGGCCTCATCATATATTTTAAAGAACTGGCAGCCGCCTATTTCCTGGGAATCAGCCTGTGAGCTTACAAAGGCCTCAGCCTGCGAGCTGTAGTTTTCCATTTTAGGATCTGTCAGAGCGTAAACCTTGCCCTCAGTATCCACTATGGCAAATTCTATTCTGGATATGTTTTTTAACCCCTCCAAAGTGCTTTGCAATACCTGATTTGATACCATAACGCCTCCATATAAGTAATAATTTACAAAAGAAACCCATCAATGATAGGTAAAATCACAACGCTATTTTTTATTTTAAACGAAAATCACAAAAAAATCCATAGCGAGAAGGCACTTTTTTAGGTAATTTTGTACAAAAAAAGAGTCCATCTGTCAGGATGAACTCTTTCCCCTTTTTAATTTGCAGATTAGATATCAAAACTTCCGGTAATATCTCCGTTGAATACGTAATATACCTTGCTTTCTTCAGTCTTAACATAGAGCTCTACGCTCTTAAGATCCTCTGCCTTGCGCTGATGATCATATGTCCAGACATCCTTTGCAATATTGGTGAAATTCTCTGTTGTGTACTTCTTATCACCAAACTGTATCTCGATAACTGCTGAAGTCTTTGCTGCTGCCTTGGGTGCTGCTGCCTTCTTTGCAGGAGCTGCTTTCTTTGCGGGCTCTGCCTTCTTTGTAGGAGCTGCCTTCTTTGCGGGCTCTGCCTTC
>R03__coassemble_454_pt1 | contig 23926 bp, 20 predicted proteins | sample R03__metabat2_low_PE_031 | metagenome-assembled genome bin R03
GAAGGAATTCTCCGATACCTTCTTCCCCCTCATGGAAGCAAATATGGAACGTCTATACAAGGATGTGAGTTGGCTCATAGATAAATTTGATTACCGCTACAAGGATGAAGAATGGGGAGGCGCCCGCGAGGCCCTTCAGAACTGCATGCAGAAACTCAAGGGTGGATATCCTGCAGATCCTGTATATAAGCAGAAGAAATAACATGCGTTTTCAGCAAAGCAAAAGCCATAATTTCAAGAGAATTATGGCTTTTTGTTTTCAGTATTTTATTTTATTAAATCTTGTTTTACTTGCTGGCTAATACCTTAAAGGTCTTGATATACTCGCTTATCTGGGTATGCAGTGCCTCAGGTCTGAAGGAATCCGACTCCATATATGCCCCGTTAAGGCCCTTAATGGTATATCCAATGATCTCCTCTAATACAGCCATATCGACTCCGGCCTTTACCTTGGGTACATCAAGCTTATCCCTATAGCCGTCCATGGTCTCTGAATAGCTCAAAAGTGCGCTTCTTGCCGCATCATCCATCTCATCTCTGTTCTCAACAATGGCGCTCTCAATAAATTCATTCATGTAAGGATAGTTGCGAAGCACCGTAAGCTTGGCGCTCTCAAGCTTCTCAAGGTATTCAAAATAGTCCTTCTCGTCGCCTATGGTGCGCTGCATCTCAAAGGTCATATATTTGATACTGTAATCCACAAGAAAGGAATACAGGCCCTGCTTGCTTGAAAAATAATGGAACAGCAGGCCCTTGCTGATGCCGGCCTCCTTAACTATATCATCTGTGCTGGCATGTCTATAGCCATTCTTTGCAAACATCTTAAGTGACGCATTGATCATGCGATCCTGTTTTTCACTTTTTAAATCAAAGAATTTTTCATTCATAACTGCTCTAACCTTTATATCCTGCTCGGTCATTTTTGACCGGCATAGACAATACTATCACATAAATTTTGGCTCAACAATAGCTTAAAAAAAACTAGTATCAAACTTTTTTCAAACCTACAACATCTAGTATTTTAATAATCTTTTTATATCTTTTAGGGGGTATTGGGAGTATAATGTAAGATATAGCAGTAAGGAAAGTGAGGGTGACGTATATGAAGAAATGTCTGAACTGTATACTCAGGATATGTGCTGTATTGCTCGGGGTCTGTGTTATTGCCTTTATGGTACTGCAGTATTTGGGAATCGACCTGCCCGGACTGTCAGAAGCTGACAGTAAAGTCGCAAAGGCCCATGACAAGCTCCACACCCGCATTAAAAGAAACTATACAGAGCTAAAAAGCGTATATTAAATCAGCATTTAATTATCTTTTGTGTAATAAAAAAGAGCCCTTTGGCTCTTTTTTATTTTTCATAAAGCCTAGCTTGTTTGCTTGGCCTGTTTCATCAGTTCCAGCAGTTCATCCTTAAGGTCCCTTGCCTTGTCCTTGATACGGGATGCCGCTGTTCTGGACTGAAGTATTGATGCAATGAGCTTGGCCGCTGTTTCATACTGTTTATATCTTATGGACAGGGCTGCTAAAAGATAATTTAATGTCGTCTCATCCATTCCGCTTATAGGGAAATCTTCATTTGACATGGCCAGTATATAACCATCATAGGCATTTCTTATAAATTCGTCCTCCAGGGATTTCATTTCAGATAAAAGCTTCTCATCCACCGGCTCAGCCGCTTCCAGTTCTTCTATATAGCTGCGGACCATCCAGCCGGCTCTCAGACAGGTATAGGCTCTTTCTGAATTACGGGCATTTTTCACTACCGCATTGGCAAGAGCCAGTCTGTAGCGTGATATGGCATCATCATAGGTATATATGCGCTTATCAAAGATCATAGGCTTGTAAAAAGCACTTATTTTTTCCTGGATTGCCTTCTTCTGGGAAGGTGCAAGAGGTACAAAATACTTATTAGTAGCCGTGTATCCGCATTTGGGGCAGCTTATCACATCATATTTAAGGGGCTCCACGCCGAAATATTTATTTCTCAGATCCTTGTCTGTACTGATCAGCCTTGTCTTTCCGGTCATAAGAGTCTTGTTTTTGAATTTGTTGCCGCAAACATGGCATTCAACCATTTTATCGTACAGGCAGGACTCCTCATTGAATTCTTCCTTCTCGGCAATTTTTTTGCCCTTGATCTGGGCAGATCTCTCCTGAGGGCTGGTTTCCTTTGCCATCACATTCATGCCTTCGAGATTGTCCAGTCCCAGGTCGGCCATTCCATCAAATATACTTCCCATTTTACTTAATCCTCTTTCTTAGGCAGAACAAACGAGCTCTTAAGGGACACTATACGGTTAAATACCATATTGTCCTCAGTGGAATCCTTACTGTCCACGCAGAAATAGCCGTTTCTCACGAACTGGAAGCTGTCGTAGGCTTTCGCACCCTTTACGGCAGGCTCCACATAGCAGTCTGTACGTACTTCAAGAGAATTGGGGTTGATATTCATACTTCCGTCTTCGTTGTAGACACCCTTTTCCTCATCTATAAGATTCTCGTAGAGTCTGCACTCTACCTTAACTGCTTCGTTAACAGGTACCCAGTGAATGGTGCCCTTAACCTTACGCGCATTGAAGCCGCTGCCTGATTTGGTCTCAGGATCATAGGTACAGTGTACCTCGACCACCTTGCCATTTTCATCCTTAACACAGCTGGTGCAGGTTACAAAATAAGCAAACATAAGTCTTACTTCGTTGCCGGGATAGAGTCTGAAATATTTCTTTACAGGCTCCTCCATGAAGTCATCCCTGTCTATCCAAAGCTCCCTTCCAAAGGGTATCTGACGGCTTCCCAATGCTTCATTTTCCAGATTGTTAGGTGCCTCAAGCATCTCCGTCTGGCCCTCGGGATAATTGTCGATTATAAGCTTAATGGGATCCAGTGCAGCCATAAGACGGGTTTTCTTAGGCTTAAGGTCCTCTCTGATGCAGTACTCAAGCATGGCATAATCCGCTGTGGACTGGGCCTTGCTGACTCCCACCATATCCACGAACATCTTGATAGATTCAGGAGTAAAGCCTCTTCTTCTTAAGGCCGCAATAGAGACAAGTCTGGGATCGTCCCAGCCGTCTACGGTTCCCTCTTCCACCAGCTTCTTGATATATCTCTTGCCCGTAACCACATTTTTAAGATAAAGCTTGGCAAATTCTATCTGTCTGGGAGGATTGGGATATTCAAGTTCCCTGACAACCCAGTCATAAAGGGGTCTGTGATCCTCAAATTCCAGCGTACAGATACTGTGAGTGATACCCTCAATGGCATCCTCCACAGGATGGGCAAAATCATACATGGGGTAGATGCACCATTTATCCCCTGTATTATGATGGGTCATATGGGCCACCCTGTAAATAACGGGATCTCTCATATTCATGTTAGGGCTGTTAATATCTATCCTGGCACGGAGTACCTTTTCGCCATCGGCAAATTTGCCATTCTTCATATCTTCAAATAAGGCGAGATTTTCCTCAATGCTTCTGTCACTGGCGGGATCTTTCTTGCCGGGATGCTCAAAATCGCCTCTGTACTCCTTGATCTGGTCTGCAGTCAGATCAGATACATAGGCCTTTCCCTTCTTTATGAGCTTAACAGCTCCCTCATACATCTGGTCAAAATAATCCGATGCAAAGAAAAGTCTGTCCTCCCAGTCGGCACCAAGCCATTCTATATCTGCCTTGATGGACTCGACAAACTCTGTCTTTTCCTTGGTGGGATTGGTATCATCAAAACGCATATTGAACTTGCCATTATACTGTTTGGCAAGGCCGTAGTTAAGCAGTATGCTTTTGGCATGTCCTATATGAAGATAGCCATTGGGCTCGGGCGGGAATCTTGTATGGACTGTCTCATAGACACCCTCAGCCAGGTCCTTGTCTATCTCATTTTCAATGAAATTTCTGCTTTCGTCACTCATTTTACTTCTTATCTCCTGTGTTAATATATTTTCTGATAAAGTTATCTTTATTCATAGGCCTGTCAAAGTAGAAGCCCTGGATCATCCTGACCTTCATACCCTCCAAAACCTTAAACTGCTCCTCTGTCTCCACGCCTTCCACGCAGATCCTTACATCGATGGCCTCAGCAAGCTCAGCTACCATCTTGATAAAGGACTTGGAATAATCATCATCCACCAGATTCTTGACAAAGCACTGGTCCACCTTGATGACATCAAGGGGTATCTGCCTTATATGATTCAGAGAAGAATAACCCGTTCCGAAATCATCCAGAGCAATGCGCACACCCAAAGCCCTTATGCGGCTCAATATGCCCTTCATCCTGTCCATATCATTGATAGCCAGCGACTCCGTAACCTCCAGGGTCAGGTTCTTTGGATTGATGCCTGTCTCCTTTATGGTCTGTTCAACCTTTTCAACTATGTCATTCTGCATCAGCTGCACAACAGACAGATTGACATTTATCTTATATTCCGGATGGCCATGGGTATTCCAGTATACACAGGTTTCGCAGGCCTCCTTCATTATATGATCGCCTATGGGATTGATAAGTCCCAGATATTCTGCCAAAGGAATAAAATCTGCCGGCGATACAAAGCCCAGCTCCTCTGAATTCCATCTGACAAGCGCCTCCGCGCCTACGCAGGGACAGCCCGGCTGCTGCACATCCACAATGGGCTGATAGTACACAACAAACTCATCATAGCCTCCTGTGGTGGCAACACGCATGTTTTTCTCCATATCAAGACGCTTGTTGGCATCTGTCATGCTGCTGCTGTTGTAGGTGGCCATACGGTTCTTGCCGGATTTTTTGGCCTCATACATGGCCACATCGGCCTTCTGTACCAGATCGGATACGCTGTCACCTTCATTAGGGAATTTGACGATTCCCATACTCATGGTACAGTAATAATCCGCATCCTTAAGAAGATAGGGTCTGGCAAATACGGCCTTTATATCCCCAATGATACGATCAAACTCAGCATACTGACGGGGAGGAACAATGATGACAAACTCATCACCGCCCATTCGATAGCAGGTGTCCTCTATTCCGGCCACACTCTTCATACCATTGCTTATCTCTTTGAGTAGCACATCACCCCATTGATGTCCCAGTCCGTCATTGATATGCTTGAAATCATCCAGATCCAGATACATCAACGCACCGTTTTGTCCGCTCTTTTTGGCCTCATCAATATTGCGGGCCAGATCTCTCTCACAGCACATTCTGTTAAACAGGCCTGTAAGGAAATCGGTATAAGCCTGCTGCTCTATACGCTTCTGATAGCTGCGCTTGTCCGTAACATCATATATGGCATACAGGCCCACATGTCTGCCGTCCACCCAGGTGATGTTATTATGATGTATCTCATAATACAGCCCGGAATTGTAATCATAGAAATCCACAACATCCCTTATGTCATTGCCGTCCCAGACAAAGTCCTCCATCTCAGGATTCATACGTCCTGAGGAAAAGGAGCTTTTCATTATCTGATTTTCAAATAAAACCTTGTGGTTATTATAATCATGTACAACAATGGCACAGCCCACATGCTCCAGTATCTCCTCAAGGGAGGCATAGGAACTGGCCAGTGAATTTTTCTGTATTCTTTTTTCCAGTATGCTCTGGAGTATCCTCGTGGAATCGGAAAGGAACTGCAGCTCATCAATACGCCAGCTTCTGTCTTCTTCGCACTCCACATAGACAACGTACATATTGGTACGTCCCCCAAGGGTGACCGGCATACCGACCACAGCTCTTATGGCAGTCATCTGCCAGGCTTCGGATTTCTCACCATTTAAAAAGGAGGATCCGGAAGACAGGATTATAGGCTTGTTGCCCTCTAAAAAATAAAATTTTTCCTGATTGACAGTCTTGTCATATACGGTAGTGACACCGTCCTTTCCCCACTGGTTGAGCACATCCATGCCCTGGGGATTGTCCTCTCTGAGCCTTACAATATAGGCCATATCCACATTGAGATAATCTGCTGTTATGGCCAGAAAATCTCCCATGATCCCTTCTATCGCTCGCTCACTGTCCAGATATTTGAGGACCTCGGTCATGGCGCTTACACGCCTTAGGGACTCTGCCATCTCATTGGCGGAATACTGGGACTTTCTGCTCTGCTCCCTGGAATGTACAACTGACATCTCCGCCAGAAGCTTATCAGCAGTAACCTCCCTAAGCACATCTATGGTCTCTAAAAATCTGGAAAATTCCGTTCTTCTCTTAAGAACGGCTATATCATCAAAACGCCCTTCATCTGCCTCCAGCACACCGCAGAAGAAATATATCATCCTGCACTGACCCTCCAGCTTAATAGCCAGAGCGCCCACCTTAATGCATTCATGTGCAGTATTCTCGACTACCTGGTCTTCTAAGGAGTTGAAGGCCACTCTCTGGAAAAGCTCATTGATCATTTCCTGAGTAATATACTGGCTTATGACTGATTTTTCTGCCTCTGAGCAGTTGAAATCGCCTATGGGACGTCCGTTAGCCTCATATACGCTTATATATACTCCCGATGATTCCCCAAAACGCTTAAGGAATCGCTCCATTTTGTTGATTTCCTGCTGACTGAACCCCGTTTGTGTTGCCATTAACCCTCCAAATGGGCATAAAAGCCCCTTTTACATACATATCTAATATAGCATTTTTTCCTATGTAAATAAAGAGCAGATATAAAAAAGAGCCCTTGTTGTAACAAGAGCTCCTTTGCCTTCGTATTATGCATCAACACTGTAGTTGGGTGCTTCCTTTGTGATCTGAATGTCATGAGGATGACTTTCCTTAAGGGAAGCAGCTGTGATCTTGACAAATCTGCCTCTCTCCTTAAGCTCAGGCACTGTGGTAACTCCGCAGTAGCCCATGCCGGATCTCAATCCGCCCAAAAGCTGGAATACCGTATCCTCTACCAGGCCCTTATAAGCTACACGTCCCTCAACGCCCTCGGGTACAAGCTTCTTGGCATTGGTCTGGAAATAACGGTCCTTGCTTCCGTTCTCCATACCGGCTATGGAACCCATGCCGCGGTATACCTTGTATTTACGTCCCTGGTAAAGTTCGAAATCACCGGGGCTCTCCTCGCAGCCTGCAAACATGCTGCCCATCATACATACATCAGCACCTGCCGCAATGGCCTTGGTAATATCACCGGAATATTTGATACCGCCGTCTGCAATAATGGGAACGCCATACTCCTTAGCTACTGAATAGCAATCCATAACTGCTGATATCTGGGGAACACCTATACCTGCAACAACACGGGTGGTACAGATACTTCCGGGGCCCATACCCCCCTTGACTGCATCAGCGCCTGCCTCTATAAGAGCTTTTGCGCCCTCGCCTGTAGCCACATTGCCGGCAATAACCTGAAGCTCGGGGAATTTTTCCTTGATCATCCTTAAGCATCTCATAACATTTTCGCTGTGTCCGTGGGCAGAATCAAGAACTACCACGTCCACCTTGGCATTGACCAAAGCCTCAACTCTCTCAAGCACATTGGCTGTAATGCCGACTGCAGCTCCGCAGAGAAGTCTTCCCTGGGAATCCTTTGCTGCAAGGGGATATTTAATGGTCTTCTCAATATCCTTGATGGTGATAAGACCCTTTAAATTAAAATCATCATCTACAATAGGCAGCTTTTCTTTTCTGGCTGCTGCCAGTATCTTTTTGGCCTCATCAAGGGTGATGCCTTCCTTTGCAGTGATAAGATTCTCACTGGTCATGCACTCCTTGATCTTTCTTGAATAATCCTCTTCGAATTTCAGGTCTCTGTTGGTAATGATACCTACAAGCTTCTTTCCCTCTGTAATGGGAACACCGGAAATACGGAACTTTGCCATAAGCTCATCCGCATCCTTAAGTGTATGCTCAGGAGATAATGAGAAGGGATCGGTGATAACGCCATTCTCTGACCTTTTAACCTTATCTACTTCATCTGCCTGCTCAGCAATAGACATATTCTTGTGGATAATACCTATACCGCCCTGTCTCGCCATGGCTATGGCCATACGATGTTCTGTAACGGTGTCCATACCTGCACTCATCAAAGGAATGTTCAGTTTGATCTTCTTTGTCAGATTTGTGGCTACATTGATCTCATTGGGTACCACATTGGCATACGCGGGGATCAGTAACACATCATCAAAGGTTATACCTTCTTTTACAATCTCACCCATTATTCTCTCCTCTCTTTGTTAAAACTCATCTAGTCTTCGAAAACTTTTCTGGGGAACATATATTTAATGGCCTCTAAAAGTTTTTCATCGGGTTCAATCAGCAATTTGGTGGTGCCATCATAGAAAATGGCATATACGGAATCCTTATTCTCCCTGATACCTGAAGAATAATCTATAGTCTTTAGATTGCGGCCGGCAAATTCCTTCATCTTGCTGCCGTTTATCCGCACCATTGCTTCCATCTTATTAAGGTCATAGGTAGCCTTGTGCCTTCTGGTATTCTGTGAATAAATGGCATCTACGTCCATTTCCCTGTCACAGTAGGAATATTCATATTCAATCTTGCTGAAATGACCGCATATGTAAGCAATGACACCTGCGATGATCGCTATAAGGAAAAATGACACAGAACCTGCCAGAAGAGCCAGAATTACAAAGCCCGCGCAGATCATATAAAAAAGAACCATCAGAGCAGTCAATAACATATTGTTGCTTTTCTTTACCATTGTTTCTACAAAATCTTCTCTCATGTTCTTCTCCTGTTTTTAGTTATTTCAAACTATCTTATACCAAATATCATGCAACTTCAAGGGGCAAATTTACCATCAGGGTGTATCCAGATACTCCAAAAAATCCAAAGCATTTTCCGCATAGGGCGAATTAAGTATAAGGACAAAATAAGCCTTTGTATCCGGGAACATGTTCAGTTCCTTTATCTTTGCAAAGTCCGTGATATCCACTCCCACGGCCTCAATGCCGTCATAGGAATCGTCCGGACAGTCATACCAGTACAGAAGATCTGAGTATTTTTCCAGCTGCTCATCACTCATGACCAGTGAGAGGTCGTGCCCCATGGCTATGTCCGCCGTCACCTCGAAATAGGATTCATCACACAATATGACATCAAGCTCGCTCGCCGTAGCCATAACATAGAGCTTTTCACTCATTTCTTCCTCATAATTGGTAGGATCATCCACATCTATATAATAGTAGGGATCGATGGTATAGGACTGGGTCTTTTCGTCATAGACCTTGTCAGCTGTGTAGGCATCATAAAATTTGTCATAGTCCACATTTACATTGCCATTGACAACAACCACCTGCAGCAGTTCTTCCTTGTTGGACACTATAGTGTAGATCACTGAACCTATAAAAAATATGATAAGCAATGCAACAATAAGGTGTACCTTATAATATCCAAAGAAATAGATCACCTTTTCCTTAAAGGTCTTCTCCTCCATGACCTGCTTAGTCTGTTCAAGTATCTCCTCGTTTACCGAATTGGTATTTTCTGCCATGTTAAATCTCCTTTTAGCTAATCAGATTTTCCAGTTCTGATATGGAAAATTCATAGTTTGTATTGCAAAAATGGCAGTTAATGCTTACCGGCTCCCCATCATCGATCATAGCCTTAATCTCCTTCTTTCCAATGCTGATTAAAGCTTTACTTACTCTTTCTTTACTGCAGTTACATTTAAAATTAACCTCGACCTCATCCGTTACTTCAAGATCAAAACCGTCAAGGATGACACGCAGCATTTCCTCAGGCCCCATGCCGGCCTCCATCATAGCTGTTACGGAATCGATCTTCATCAGATTCTGCTCAAGTCTCTCAAGCACCTCGTCAGAGGCAAAGGGCATAAGCTGTATGATAAAACCGCCTGCCTGCTTAACAGAAGCATCTTCCTTATTTATAAGCACGCCCAGGCCCACGCTGGAAGGAATCTGCTCGGAGGTAACAAAATAATAGGTAAGGTCCTCTGCGATCTCACCCGTCTGCAGCATTACCTGGCCCACATAGGGATCCTTAAGTCCCATATCCCTGACCACCTGAAGGTAGCCCCGGCCTACGGCACCGCCCACATCCAGCTTGCCTGCTGCATTGGGAGCAAGCATGACTTTGGGGTTGTCCACATAGCCCTTTACGTGGCCTGCGCTGTCAGCTGTGACCACAACCTTGCCAATAGGACCGTCCCCCAAAAGCTGCAGGGTCACAAGGTCATCTTCCCCCTTCATCATGGCACCCATCATGGCACCGCCCGTAAGGAGCCTGCCCAGTGCGGCCGTAGCCACCGGACTGAGTCCATGACGCCTTCTGGCCTCCTCTACTGTATCTATTGTACTTGCCGCAAAGGCCCTGATCTGGGCATCTGCTGCTGTTGCTCTGATTATCTTATCCATTATTTTCCCTGTTCCATTAGCACCATCTGCACTCTCTGGGTGCAGTCTGTTACTTCCTTTCCCGTGTCAGCATCAATGATATCACACGTTATCAGCCCGGCCTCTCTGGCAAAGCCGCACATTTCCTCTACCGTATAGCCCCGCTGCAGGTGGGTCTCCACACTCTTACGGTACAGCTCGCCCTCCAGGGAAAAAATGGTCAGATCATACTCATTGACATGCGTGTCATCATCGTAATAATTTTCCCAGATAAAGCTGAAATCGTCGCGGTTTTCGGCAATCACGGAATCCCCGATCACCTCTTTGTATTTATATACCGTATTGAAATCAAATACGAATATTCCCTTGGGGTCAAGGTAGTTATTTACAAGCTTAAAGGTGTTTATGACATCATTGTCATCTATGATATAATTGATACTGTCGCATATGGAGACTATGGCTCCCACAGTGCCGTAAAGTTCAAACTCCCTCATATCCTGACAAAGATAGAGGATATCATGCCCCGAGGCGTCCCTCTTTTCCATGGCCTGGTAGAGCATATCATAGGACATATCCACACCTATCATGTCATAGCCCTCAGCCGAGAGCATCTCGGTGAAGGTTCCCGTACCGCAGCCCAGATCCAGCACCAGACCCTTGGGAATGTTGTATTTCGCAAATATTTTATTTACAAAGTCAAGCCAGTCCTCATAGGGAACATTATCCATAAAAAGATCATAGCACTGGGCCAGTTGTGAATAAGCTTCCATCTATGCCAGATACTCCTTTAAAAAGTCTATGAGTCTGTCCATCTGTTCATCCGTGCCCATGGATATACGGAGGTAATTGTCTATAAGGGGCTTCTTGAAATACCTCACATATATGCCCTCAGCCTTAAGAGCCCTGAATATATCCTCAGCCTGTGCGGTTTTATGTCTGGCGAAGATAAAGTTGGTCTTGGAATCAGCGAACTCAAAGCCAAGCTTTGAAAGCTCTGCCTTCATCCTCTCCCTGGTGGCTATGGTCTTACGGGTGATCTCTTCAAAGTAAGCCCTGTCCCTGATGGCAGCTGCGCCTACGGCACTCGTAAGATTGTTTAATGTGTAAGAATTAAATGAGAATTTAACATCTTTGAGATAATTTATGATTTTCTCCTGTCCAAAGGCCATTCCTATACGGATACCGGCCAGAGCCCTGGACTTGGAGAAAGTCTGGACCACTAAAAGATTATCGTACTTCTCAATGAGGGGTATGGCCGAGTGGGCACCAAAATCAACATAGGCCTCATCTATTATCACTACCCGGTCCCGATTGTAGCTGATTATCTTTTCTATTTCACTGAGGTCCAGCTCAGCTCCCGTGGGAGCATTGGGATTGGCTATGACCACACCGCCGTTATCACAGAGATAATCCTGGGTGTTGATGGTAAAATCATCATTTAATGCCTTTGTCTCGTAGGGAATCCTGTAAAGGTCAGCCCATACATCATAAAAACTGTAGGTTATATTGGGAAATATAACAGGCTTCCCACTGTTAAAAAAGGTAAGGAAGGAAAGTGCCAGCACATCATCTGAACCTATGCCTGCAAATACCTGTTCCTTCTTAAGGCCATAACAGGCCGCCAGCTCAGTGACCAGCTCAGTGGCCTCGGTATCGGGATATTTTCTTAAATCTTTTGTTTCAAAAGCCTTAATGACCTCAGCCACCTTGGGTGAAGGGGGATAAGGACATTCATTGGTATTTAATTTAATAACATCATTATTTTTAGGCTGTTCGCCGGGTACATAGGGTACCACTTTTCTCACGTTTTCTTCCCAGCTCATATCTGCTCCTTTTTGTTTTTACAGTACAGCCCTAATTGTACCTATTTTCCTTTTTATTATCAACCTGACTTAGGGATAATTTTGTGACCACTTTCTAAAAAAATTATAAAATCTCACAAAATCAGTGGATTTTTTTTTGCTCAGGGAATAGAATGCGTTTTACTACCCCTTTGGATCAGGAGTAATACTTTTATGATTACAGGGGGTAATTATGTACTATTCAAATTCGTTATGTAAACCTCGTTCAGATCACGGGGACTTATTCTCAGGACTAAGCATGTTTAAGCTTACCGTCCTTGTCATAGCCATCATAATAATGGCTGCAAACCCATTAAAGGCACATGCTGCATCGGATACTGTCACCAGACAGGTCACACACAAACACGCAGGCTCTTCAAATGTATCCGGAGGCTGCTATACCACGCCCGTATACCATGTTCACACCGATTCCTGCTATGAGACCTATACGAACTGTCACTGGACCTTTTCCCATACCAATGGCTACTGGGACTGGATACATGATTATGAACTGGTCTTTACCACCGATTGCGGTGAGACCCACACCCAGATGGGGGCTATAGGCGATGAATGCACCTGTCAGGATCATGGAACACATACTGAGCTGACCTGCCAGGACACCTATACGGTAACCGGCTACACCACGGCCTGCGGACTTGATGAAGACAGTATATTAGGCAGCTTCTCAGTAGTTGCAGATACAGAGGACTGGTCCAAAAGTGTAACCTTTACCATGTCCGTTACCGGCGACATTGCGGACGGTAGCATACCCTTTAAGGTAAATGGTACGGCCCAGGCCTCTGACACCTACACGGCCACCTCCAATGGCAGCTACAGCTTTTCAATAAATGCAGCCAACGGGGCCAATGAGGCAGATTCACTCATTACCTATAATATCAGCAATATCGATACTACCGCACCAAGTATAAACTACCGTCTGGAACCCGAGGACTGGACTGCAGAGGGTGTCACACTGACAATAACAGATATCAGGGATGTCCAGCCTGATGGTACCGAGGGCTGCGGTGTGGCAGCTCTTCCCTATTCCTTTGACAACGGGCGCAGCTGGAGTGAAAGTGCAAGCCATATTTATACTGAAAACGGAAGTTTCAGGGTCCTGACCAGGGACAAGCTGGGAAATGTATCAGCAGTTACAGTTACCATAGATACGATTGACAGAGAAGCTCCCAATATCACATCCATAAGCTACGATCATGAGGCAAATGCGGCCAATGCCTATGTTGCGATCACTGCTGATGATATAAGAGCTGACGGAAGTGAAGGCTGCGGACTCGCCCTGCAGGCTTACAGCTTCGATGGTGGACTAAATTATATCAGTGAGTCGGGCATGCTCATCAGCAGCAATGGACCACTGACCCTGTGCGTCAGGGATGCTTTGGGCAATACCGCTCAAAAAACCATAGAAATAACCGGGCTGGATGTATACGGTCCCACAGTCAGATATATTATTTCATCAATACCTGATATTACGGTCAGGGTGGGCATCACCCTCTCAGCCACAGACACCGGGTTTAACGGTGGCGACGGTATCGGTCTTCCCAAGGACTGCTACTCCTATGATGAGGGCGCAACCTGGACAGACAATAATTACATTACAGCAGATGAGAACAGCCTGGTGACAGTCTGGGTAAGGGATAGCAATAACAACATCTCGATTGTGAAGATACCCGTAGGAGAAAATGAAAAAACTCCTGTAATAATCTCAGATGGTGATGATGGCGACAATGATGATGACGATGAAGAAACTCCTACAGAGGATACTCCCGTCACTCCCGTCGTCACACCCGGGGCAACCCCCACAGCGGATAATGACAGCACTCCCTCATATACCCCTAAAAAGAGCGGCACCTCCTTAAACAAGCCGACTGCAGCTGCTCCCACCCCAACACCTGTAGCTGTAAGCGCCCCCAAGGCCTTAAGTAACGGTGAGGAAACCGTAGTTGTCAGACTGGATACTCCCACAGATACTGAGTCTGAATCCCCCGGGCTTATGCACAAAATACTTCTTGCAGCCCTCATATCGGCTGCAGTACTTCTGCTGGCAGGTCTCATACTCTTTGTACTGTCACGCCTGGTATGGATATACAGCCGCAAATCCGAGAAATCCTACAGGCTCATGGGAATATGCCTGCTCCATCGCACCAAAGAAAGCCATGAAATAAGACTGTCCCAGTCTATCCTGGATGCAAGCGATACCCCTTCCCTGCTGTTGAGTCTGCCTGTCATATTTTCCGCTCTGCACAAGGGAGAGGACGCGGTGGTATACCTTCCGGATAAATATTCTTATGTCATAAATATCGACAGGAAGGTAAAGCTGAACTTAAAAAAACATAACTAAATAAAACTTAATATCGAATGTGGACGGGGAAACTGATATAATAAAACCAGTGGTATTTTAATGTGTAAACTGCAACATCTTACAGGGGTTTTATATCAAATGGCTTTCAAAGCGGTCTTTTCGATCATTAATCTGATATTCGCACTGGTCACGCTCTTTTTGACCAGAAGGCTTAAATCATTTAAAAACATTTTTGCACCTACCATACGGCGTCTGCTCTTTACGGCAGCTGCCGTAATGGGTGTGCATATTATCATAGCCAATGCCTTCAGCACCCAATGTGCTGGCTTTGCATACTGCATGTATTTCCTGCTGCTGGACTGGATCACCTTTTTACTGTGCCGATTTTCTCTGGAATACACAGACCAGCATGCTATTTCCCACAAGCTGAGCCGTATCTTCTTTATTCTGTGTATTGTGGATAACATCGCGCTTATTGTCAGTATGTTCACAGGCTTTATGTACAGCATATACAGCCATACCGAGTCCGACGGTATCCATTACTATATGACCGAGCTCAAGCCTCCCTATTATCTCCACCTGGCACTGGACTATGTGCTGATCCTCATAGGCATGATCTACCTGTTTATTGCCCTCAAAAAAAGCTACAGTTTTTACAGGGTCAAGTACATATCCATCATCGGTGTCATAGTACTTATAATAATCCTGAACATCCTATATATGTCTATGGCTCTGCCATTGGACTACTCAGTCATGCTTTACGCCCTTGCGGGATGCGGAATATATTATTTTTCCCTCCTGTATGTTCCCAGACATATCAAGGTCCAGTCCTATGGTCATGTGGCCAACCACATGTCTGAGGGGCTGGTAATGTTTGACAAAGACAGAAACTGCATCTTTGTCAACAAAATGGCCGAAGAGGAGCTTGATATCAATCAGGAAACCCTTAAAATGGACGGCAATTTCCTGACCTCCATAATAGCCGACCGCGACATAGAGGAGGAGCGGAATTTTTCCCTCCTGCACAAGACAGCCGATGGCAGGGTATTTAAGGTTCATTTCAACAATATAACTGACAAAAAGAACAGACCTTTGGTTGCCTTCTTTATTTTTGAAAATATAACCGAGGAGAACAACGCCTATCAGCAGGCCGCCCTGGCCCGAGCAGAGGCCGATAAGGCCAATCTTGCCAAGAGCGCATTTCTGGCAAGTATGTCCCATGAGATCAGGACTCCCATTAATTCGGTACTGGGAATGAACGAGATGATCCTAAGGGAGTCAGACAGTCCCCAGATATCTGAATACGCACAAAATATAGATTCAGCAGGTCAGACCCTTCTCATGCTTATTAATGATATTCTGGATTTTTCAAAGATAGAGGCGGGGAAAATGGAACTTGTATGTGCTGATTACTCCTTTATGGAAATGGTACATGACTGTTACGTGATGATGCTGCCAAAGGCAGAAGAAAAGGGCCTGAATTTCACTGTAAGGATCAATGAAAACACGCCCTGTGAGCTTTATGGAGACAAGAGTCGTATATCGCAGATAATCATTAACCTGATTTCAAACGCCGTAAAGTATACCAGAGAAGGTAGCGTAAGACTGGTACTGGATTATGAGTGTATCAGCGAGGATACCCTGGAGCTCATAATCAGAGTAGCTGATACAGGTATCGGTATATCCGAAGAGAATCAGGACAAACTCTTCACTGCCTTTACCAGAGTGGACCAGAAAAAGAATCAGAATATTGAAGGTACCGGCTTAGGCCTTGCCATAGTCAGGCAGCTTACAGAGCTTATGGGCGGCAAAGTCACGGTTTCAAGTAAGCCTGATAGGGGCTCAGTATTTACGGTTACACTCAGGCAGAGGATTGCTAATCCCGAGGCCTGCGGCAAATTGGATATAAATAAGGCCGACACTGTTAAAAAGGATGAGAGCAGCTTCACTGCTCCTACGGCCCATATTCTGGCAGTAGATGATGTACCCCTTAATCTTAAGGTGGTACAGGCCCTGTTAAAGAGGACCAAGCTGCAGGTAGATACAGCAAATGGCGGTAATGAGGCCTTTAAAAAATGCATGGAATGCAAATATGATCTTATACTCATGGATCATATGATGCCTTCACCGGATGGAGTGGAAACCTTTAAGCGCCTCAGGTCAACCCAGGGTCCGAATATGGATACCCCCACCATCGTACTGACTGCCAATGCCATCAATGGAGTCAGCAGCGAATATATGGAGATTGGTTTTGATGACTACCTGTCAAAGCCCGTAAAGGGCTCTGAACTGGAGGCTATGCTGCTTAAGCATCTGCCATCCGATAAGGTAAAGCAATGATCATCTACAAAAGCTCGGCCACCTCATAGATCAGGCGCTCTGTCTTGTCCCAGCCAAGGCAGGGATCGGTGATTGACTTGCCATAGCAGCCCTCACCGGGTTTCTGGGCACCGTCTTCAATGTAGCTTTCCACCATGAAGCCCTTGAGTAGCTTTCCTATTCTATCATCATGTCTGGCTGAATGCAGCACATCCTTGATGATCCTGGGCTGTTCAAAAGGATTCTTACCCGAATTTGCATGATTGGTATCCACTATGACTGCGGGATTCTTAAGATTTTTGGCATCATAGGCATCACATAAGGAGATCAGATCCTCATAATGATAATTGGGAATTGCCTGTCCATGCTTGTTGGTGGAACCGCGCAGGATGGCATGTGCATGCTCATTTCCGCCTGAATGCACCTCCCAGCCTCTGTAGATAAAGGTATGGGGATGCTGGGCTGCCAGAATGGCATTCATCATAACGGAATAATCTCCTGAGGTAGGATTTTTCATGCCCACAGGTGCATCAATACCTGAAGCGGTAAGTCTGTGCTGCTGGTCCTCAACAGAACGGGCTCCTACTGCAACATAGGCAAGCACATCGTCCAGGTACTGATAATTTTCAGGATAGAGCATCTCATCTGCACAGGCAAAGCCGGTTTCCTCTACGGCTCTCATATGCATGTGTCTGGTGGCAAGGATACCCTGGAACAGGTCTGATTTGCCGGTAGGGTCGGGCTGATGGAGCATGCCCTTGTAGCCTTCACCGGTTGTACGGGGCTTATTGGTATAAATGCGAGGCACAATAAGTATCTTATCCGCAACCTTTTCCTGAATGGGACATAAGCGTGTTATATAATCTATAACACTGTCCTCATTGTCTGCAGAACAGGGACCTATGATCAGCAAAAGCTTATCGCTCCTGCCCTCGAAAATTGCCTGCATCTCTGTCTTTTTGGTGTTGATTATCTCACCCATTTTCCCGGTCAGAGGATACATTTCCTTGACCTCCGCGGGAACCGCCAGTCTTCTTTCAAAATCCATATTCATCTTCATGTTCTCCTTGTTATTTATTCAAGCTTGCTTAAAGCAAGTAAGTCTGCCACTTTAAATTTACTTATCAAACAGTCCTCTGCGGCTGGTGGAAAGGCGCATCTTTGCACGTAAGCCATCACTGTCATGCTCTTCTATCATTTCTTTGATGGTTGAAAGCTCATTGATAAAGGCCTCTATTTCGCCGGTAAGTACCTTGTCATTCATAAAGAAGAGCTCACTCCACATCTCATCATTGATACGGGCTATCCTGGTCAGATCCCTGAAGGAATCCCCCGTGTAATCCACCAGATGGGTATTATCATTACAGGTCATAAGCGCCACTGCGATACAGTGGGTCAGCTGGGATACATAACCTATCATCTCGTCATGCTCTTCGGGGCTCAGGACCGATATACGGCGAAAGCCCAATACCCTGCCTAACTTCTTGCACCATTCCACAGCCTCGGGGCTGTTGGCTTCAGTGGGCACCACAATATAGTTTGCATTGATAAATATCCTGTCATCGCTGTTCTCGACACCGCAGACCTCGCGTCCTGCCATGGGATGAGCTGCTATGAATTCCACATCCTCTCTGAGAAGCTTCTGCACATCATATACCACACAGGATTTCACACCCGTTACATCCGTGACCCGGATGCCGGGCTTGATATACTGCTGGTTATCCTCTATCCATTTGCATAAGGTCTTGGGATAAAGAGCAAATATGATCGTATCGGCCCTTGAAATAAGCTCAGGGTCCGGATAGGTCTTTCCCTCATCGATGATGCCATTTTTAATGGCATATTCTATGGAAGCTTCATTTATGTCTATGGCACACACATGATATCCCATGCGCTTAAGGCCCTTGGCATAGCTGCCTCCCATAAGTCCCAGACCCACTATAAGGACTGTACTGTCAGTTATCCATTCCATCTGTCTTTACCTCGATTCCCAGTGCTCTTATCACTTCAAAATAATTTGGGTAGCTCTTGGCCACTGCCTGTGCCCCTGAGATCTCACCGCCGGTCCTGGTAAGAAGGGTTGCCATAGCCATGACGATACGATGGTCATTGTAGCCTGAAAGGGGCTTGTTTGGTGCCTTCAGCTCCCCACTTTTAACTTCAATGAAATTATCCTCATACACCGTCTCTATGCCAAAGCAGGCTAACTGGTCGCACATGACCCTGCCTCTGTCGCTGTACTTCATCTTAAGCCTGGAGGTGTTTTCAAACCCGGCTCCCCCATGGGCTGCCGCAGCCACCATAAGCACAGGTGCAAGATCAGGACAGTCAGCCAGATCAATTGTGCAATAGCCCTTTTTGATCTGCTCAAAAAGTTCGGTATATACCCGGTCGCCCTGACTGGTGTCCTTATTTATGCCGCATACCGTAACATGGCCTCCAAAAACATTTAGGGCCTCCAGAAAGGCTGCATTGGAGCAGTCACCCTCCACACTTGAATTACTGAAACGGTAGCACTGCTTTCCCCTGCAGTACAGGGTATTTTCATTTTTCCAGCTGACCTCCACTCCAAAAAGTGCCATGGCCTGAATGGTCAGGTCAATATATGATCTGCTCTCCACTCCGTCTGTCAGTTCTATGGTCGAGTCCGCCTCCAAAAGAGGCAGAACAAATAAAAGTCCGCTGATAAACTGGCTGGAAATATTGCCGGGGACCCGGTAATCTCCCGGAGTAAGTCTGCCGCTTAGCCTGATATGGTCAGCCTCTCTTATGAATTCCATTTTCCGGTCCCTGCAGATGTCCTCATATACCGAAAAGGGTCTCTTTAGAAGAGTCTCACTGCCGTAAAAATTCTTTTTCCCTTCAGTCAGCATAGATACGCCCATGAAGAATCGCATCGTGGAGCCGCTCTCCCTGCACATATAATCCGTATCCGTCTCAGGCAGTTGACCACCTGTTCCCTCTACAGTCACATGACTCCCCTCTATGGTCACCCCGGCTCCCATTGCCCTGATGCAGTCTATGGAAGCTAAGATGTCCTGGGAATATGCAACATTATCTATATGGCTGACCCCCTGAGCCAGCGCCGCGCAGATCAGCATTCTGTGTGCTATGGACTTGGAAGGCGGTGCGCTGACCATTCCCTCTGCCTTAGAGGGTAAAATACTTACATTCAAATCCTTACTCCTATCAACCGTAATTTTCCTTAAGATAATCCATTGCCTCAAGATAACCCTCAAGGCCATGGCCTATGATGGTCTGAACACAGGCCTTCCTGATATAGCTTATCTGTCTGAAATCCTCTCTCTCATCCACCTTGGAAATATGCACCTCCACAGTGGGTAGGGACACTGCCTTTGTCGCATCCAGAATGGCTACACTGGTATGGGTATAGGCACCCGGATTGATGACAATGCCGTCAAATTTTCCCAGGCAGGACTGGATCTCATCCACCAGGTCACCCTCGTGGTTGCTCTGGAAGCATTCCACCTCCACACCTATCCTGTCTGCATGCTCCTTTATCATTTCCAAAAGCTTATCGTAGCCCGTACTGCCGTAGATATCAGGTTCCCTGACGCCCAGCATATTAAGATTGGGCCCGTTTATTACTTTAATCTTCACAGCGTATTCTCCTTATCTGCTCTGCCATATATTCAGGCGTATTTATCACATCCAGGGTATGGTCTGCTGCCGCAGTATATATGGGCAGCCTGTATTCATACAGACTTCTTACCTTGGTCATGTCATCAGCCAGGGGTCTGTCCGCGGTAGGACTTATATTTTCAGGCTCCCTGTTTAAAAAATACAGCTGTCCGTTAAGCTTAAGATTCATAACATTGATATTCCTTAGGACAGCACCGCCGCCTGTGGCTATGATACAGTGGGTCTTAAGGGAAATCTCTTTGATGACTTCACTTTCCAGGTCTCTGAAATATTCCTCACCTTTATCAGCAAATATTTCGGTAATAGGACATCCTGCTTTCTCAACAATCATGGCATCCGTATCAATAAGCTCCATGCCAAGAGACCCTGCAAGCACCCTGCCTATGGTGGATTTGCCGCTGCCGGGCATACCCACAAGAACTATATTTTCCTTGGCATTGATGATCTTATTAAAAACGCTGTCAAGCTGACCTGCATCCAGGGTCTCACCTATGAACAGTTCAGCTGCCCTGATAGCCTGTCCCACCAGCATATACAGTCCGCCGGTGCCGATGCTGCCCCCATTCTGGGCCCTGTTTATCAGTCTGGTACGCAGGGGATTGTAAATGGCATCTGCCACCCCCTTAAGGGATGAAAACATTCTTATATCAATGGGCTCATCATCCACATTTGGATACATACCACAGGGAGTGGTATTGATGATATAATCCGCATCTGTATGATCCAAAAGAGCTTCTTCATAGGTAATAGTGCCCTCAGCAGCTCTTCGGCTTACCTTGTAAATGCTTGCCGCACCCATATCCGTAAGCACGGCCATGGCAGTCTTGCTCGTGCCGCCGCTGCCCAGTATCAGGACCTTGCTGCCCCTTATGGAAAAGCCCTTGTGGCTAAGAAGGGTCCTCATACCGTAATAATCAGTATTATAGCCATAAAGCCTGCCGCCCTTATTGACTATGGTATTGACTGCACCTATTGCTTTGGCCGCCGGATCTATCTCATCCAGATAGGGGATTACCGTCTGCTTGTAGGGTATGGTCACATTTATGCCCTCAAAGTCCTTTTCCTTCATAAAAGCATCTATCTCATCAGGTGCAAGTTCCTTAAGTTCATAGGTGTAACGGCCCAGCATCTCATGGATCTCCTTGGAATAGCTGTGTCCCAGATGCTCGCCTATCAGTCCGTATCTCATGCCTTACCTCCGAAATAATCTGTACCGTATCTGCCGGCCAACAGGTCATATACAGTCAGTGCCGCCATGCTGTCCACCACCACTCTGGCCCTGTGTATAATAGCGGGGTCATGTCTGCCCACTATGGATAGGCTGCTGTTTTCCTTCTTTAGGATATCCACACTGTCCTGCTCCTTGTAAATGGAAGGAGTGGGCTTGACAGCGCATCTTACTGTAATGGGCATGCCATTGGTAATGCCTCCGTTAATGCCGCCGTTGTGATTTGTAGTAGTGACAACAGTGTCATTTGCCATGCGGAAGGCATCATTGAATTGGCTGCCCAGGCCATTGACCATATCAAAGCCTGCGCCGAACTGTACACCCTTGATGGCGGGAATGCTATACAGGGCATGGCTTAAAAGGCCTTCAACCGTATCAAACCAGGGCTCTCCCACACCCGCGGGCATACCGGTGATGACTGTCTCAAGCACACCGCCCACGCTGTCGCCCTGAGAGGCTATTTCCTCCATTCTGGAAAGCATACTCTCTTTAACAGAATCATCAAGCAGGGCAAAAGCGGAACTGTTAAGCTTACTTATATCCTCTGTGAGGTTCTCGAAATCCCTGTCCTTTATGCCGCCGCAGCTGCTTATATGAGTGGCTATCTCTATACTCTTTTTCTTAAGCTCGGGTAAGACTATGGCACCTGCTGCCACCAGGGCTGCAGTGATACGTCCGCTGAAATGACCGCCTCCGTGATAGTCCTCATAGCCGTGGTATTTGCAATAGGCTGTGTAGTCTGCGTGGCCCGGCCTTGCAATACGGGAAAGGGCATCATAATCATCGCTGTGGGTCGACGTATTGGGTATGAGGATGCACAAGGGTGTACCTGTGGTCATATCTCTGTATACGCCGCTGACTATGCTGTACTCATCTGCCTCGACCCTGGCCGTGGAAATCTTTCCCGCAGGTCTGCGCAGGGTAAGCTGGGCTTTTATATAATCATGGTCTATGGCTATTCCCGGAGCCAGGCCGTCAAGCACAGCACCGATATAGGGGCCATGGCTCTCACCGAATAGGGTTATTGAAAGATTATTTCCGAAAGTATTTTTCATAATATTCTCCGTAAAGCTTATGTGTCTATGCCCCGGTCACTACCGTAGACATTTTTGCCTTCAGCTCCTCAAAGCTCATATCCTTAAATTCAAAGCTGCCGACCTCAGGCACGAAAACTGCCTTAACAAAGCTGCTGCCGGCCTTCTTATCATGGGTAACAGCCTCATTGGCCACGTCAATATCAATATCAAAATGCGTAGGCAGCTTAAGCTTATCAAGTACCGGTATAAGGCGGGCCCTTGCACTGTCCGAACACATGGGAAGCATGCCTATGGAAACTGCCTCTCCATGATAAAGCCTGTTATGGGCCGCCACCTCTATTCCATGTCCCAGGGTATGACCGAAGTTAAGTACCCTGCGCAGGCTCTTTTCCTTCTCATCCTGCTCTACCACATTTCTCTTGATATCCACGGCCCTTGCTATGATGGTATCAATATTGTCCCATACATTTTCACAATTCTCTATGTACTCAAACAGCTCCCCATCACAGGTCATGGCCATCTTCACTGCTTCAGCCAGGCCATTGGATATCTGCCTGTCAGGCAGGGTCTTTAAGGTATCGGGATCAATAAGCACACATCTTGGCTGATAGAAGGCACCGACCACATTCTTGACGCCCTTAAAATCAATGGCCGTCTTGCCTCCTACTGAAGAATCCACCTGGGACAGCACCGTAGTCGGGATATTATAGAAATCCACGCCTCTCATATAACAGGCAGCTGCAAAGCCGGCCATATCACCAATGACTCCACCGCCTACTGCTACTACGCAGTCACTTCTTACCATGCCAAAATCCAGCATTTCGGAAAGTATAAGCTCAAAATTAGCAAAATTCTTGCTGGCCTCCCCCTGCTCAATGGTAGTTATATGAGCCTCCTTACACTGGGTAGCCAGGGTCTTACTGTACTGTGCGGGCACTCCCGTGTCCGTCACTATCAGGACCTTCCTGTTAAGGTTCATATGCTCGCCGGCCCTATTTAATATACCTCTTTCTATTTCGATGTTATATTCATGTCCGGTTATCTTTACTTCAATGGTCATATCAATTCTCCTGTCTGTGCATTTTCCTAAAGGCTTGCATTGGCATCGTAGGTTCCCAGCACCTTGATGCTCTCGCACTGTTTGTCAAGCTCAGAGAGCATTTTCTCACCTTCCCTGCCGGAGAGCCTGCCTTCAACCTCTGCATAGAAATAATAC
>R03__coassemble_461_pt1 | contig 23654 bp, 16 predicted proteins | sample R03__metabat2_low_PE_031 | metagenome-assembled genome bin R03
CCGGCCTGGGCGTATCTCTCTGTAACGAATATCCCTTTTATCTGAATTTTACAGGAACAATATTTGCGGCTTATCTTGCGGGTCCCCTTGTGGGCGGTGTGGTAGGACTGCTTACCTGCGTTTTCGGAATACTTATCTGTCTGCTGGTAACCCATACGGGACTGGTGATGGAGGCAGGCTTTGTCATTCCCATGCTTTTATGTGCTTTCTTTGTGGGCAATATGAAGAAGGTGAAAAATGCACAGGGCAGGTTTTTCCAGGCTGTGGGCATATATGTCAATACGGCCATGGTAAGAAGCTTCTGCATGATATTTATGAATGTTTTCTTTTTAAGGGGCAGACTGGGTATACCCTTAAGCGATGCGGTGGCCGACTACATGCGCTCCATAGATGCGTCGGTTATTTTCGAGTATGTGGTTCCGGTGCTGTTAGTATGCTTCATTGATACCTTTGCATCGATGCTGGCTCTCTATATAGCCATCAATGTATATCTTCTGATCCACAAAAAGCTCAGTATGCGCAAATACCTTAGGAAAAATAAGGCCAGCGGACTTTTTACCGCCCTGCTTATGGGCGTGCTTACCTTTGCTTTGGTGCCTCTTAAAGCCCAGGCGGTGTCCGGACAGAATTTTGTACAGAAGCTTTACAATGCGGAAAACGGACTTTTGGGTGGTGCGGCCAATGATATTGACCAGACCTCGGACGGCGTCATGTGGGTAGGAACCTATGGAGGCCTTTACCGCTTTGACGGCAATACCTTTACCATGATGCGTGACATGCCTTTAGCCCGTTCCATAGACGAACTGTATGTGGATGATAATGATAATCTTTGGATATCCTCCAACGGAACCGGACTTTCGGTACGCACCCCTGAAGGCGAGGTATATACTCTGACAGAGGAGGAGGGCCTGCCTTCCAATACGGTCAAGGCTGTATGCGGCCTGGCAGACGGCAGTTTCTATGTGGGAACAGTGGATTCCACGGCAATAGTGACTTTTGACGAATCCGGTCTTAAGGTGGCAGGGACCATTGAAGATCTGGATTATATGGAAGACTGGGAATGCACTGCTGACGGTTATGTGATCGGACTGGATAATCTGGGTATCGTATATGTAGTAAAGGATGGAGAGGTTACCGATAAGGTGGACCTGGGAGACCTTATTGATGGTCTGTGCGTGGACGGTAATACCATATATCTTGCCGGAGAAAATGCAAATCTCTATACTGCCCAGGTCGAGGATGAAAAGCTGAGCATAAGAAAGACCAAGCATGTGGATGAGGTGGATACACTGTTTAATGTCTTTATCAGTTCAGAGGGCACTATGTACGTGTCGGGAAATAACTGCATAGGATATTTTAATGACAAGGGCGAGCTGTCCATTATCAATACAGGCGAATTCAACAATGCCATAATCAACATTATGGAAGATTACCAGTCGAATATATGGTTTACTTCCACACGCTGCGGCATACTGGAGCTGTGCGCGTCTTCCTTTGAGAACCTCTTTGATGTCTGCAATGTGGAAGGCACAGTGGCCAATACCATACAGCCCTGGCAGGGACTTTATTACGTGGGAACGGATACGGGACTGGTGGTGCTTGATGAAGACAAAGAAACAAGTGTGGAGAATTTCTATACGGAATACTTCGCCGAAAAGCGTATACGCTGCATCTACGTGGATGAGTCAGACCATCTGTGGCTGACTACTCAGGCTGATGGCATCTTTGAGGTCGTAAGTGAGGATGAGATCTATCAGTATACTACGGAGAACGGACTTCCCAGAGACCGCTCCAGAAACCTGACCCAGCTTGAGAATGGAACAATTCTGGCCTCCACTGATACGGGACTGGCATACATAAAAGATCATGAGGTCGTTAAGACCATAACAAGTGATGACGGCATGGGAACAGCCTATGCCCTGTGCCTTGTACAGGACGAGGAGGGAAATATCTACGCCGGAACCAACGGAGACGGCATTTTTGTGGTACAGGACGGAAAAATCAAACGTTATATTACCCAGAAGGATGGTCTGCCCAGCGGCGTCATCATGCGTATTGTCAAGGATGAGCAGGGTGAGGGATATTTTGTACTTACCGGCAGTGGTATGTGCTATATGTATCCGGATGAAAGCATTAGGGAATTTGACCAGTTCCCCTATTACAACAATACTGACCTTTTCCAGGTGGGTAATAATAAAGTAGTAGTGCTCTCCACAGCGGGTATCTACATAGTGGACTATGACGATCTTATGAGCTATGGGGAAATGTCCTATACCCATCTTGACGGAAAGATGGGGCTGCCCGGAAGTATCACAAGCAACGCCTGGAATTATCTGAGTGATGACGAACTGTATTTTGCAGGCAATACCGGAATATATAAGCTTAACTGTCTGGATTATGATATTGATGTGGATACCTACAGGTTGGACCTCAGTGCCTATCGTATAGATATGGAGGAATCCGTGACCATACAGGATAATAAGATATATGTACCTGCAGGGTGCGAGAGGCTGACTCTGGAATTTGGCATATACAATTATACGACGACGGATCCCTATGTGAGATATTACATGGCAGGAGTGGATGAAAGCAAGAACACCATGCTGGCCAGCGAACTGAAGGAGGTTACCTATTTTAACCCTCCCAGCGGCAGCTCCACCTTTTATATAGAGGTGCTGGATGCCAACCAGACCAGGGTGTTGGACACCTACACCTACACTGTGGTCAAGGAAATGGAGGAGTATGAGAAATCGAATTTCAAGCTGTATTTTTACGGCGGACTGGCACTCATAACCCTTTCATTGGTAGCCTGGGCCATTATTGTGGTGGCTTCCTATAATTCCAGGAGGCAGCAGGCAAAATACAATGAAACACTTCAGAAGCTGGAAAGGGAGAAGGCTGAGGCTCTGGAAAAATCCCTGCTTCAGGAGGAAGCGGCCAACCGTTCCAAATCGGATTTCCTGGCCAACATGTCCCACGAAATACGTACTCCCATCAATGCCATCATAGGCATGGATACCATGATATTGCGTGAGTCAAGCCAGCCTGAGATAAGGGAGTATGCCCAGAGCGTATACAATGCCAGCAATACCCTGCTGTCCCTGATCAATGATATCCTGGATTTCTCCAAGATAGAATCAGGTAAAATGGAACTCGTGGAAGGTACCTATGACCTGGGCAAGCTCATAGGCGAGCTTCAGATCATGATGGAGCCCAAGGCGGCCAATAAGGGGCTGGAGCTTAAGGTAGAGGTGGATCCAAAGATCCCCTGTGATCTGTACGGCGATGAGATACGTATTAAGCAGATAATCTTAAATATACTTAACAATGCGGTCAAATATACCAACGAGGGCAGCGTGACCTTAAAGGTCGGTTTTGAACAGGCAGGTAACGGCGAGATAGCCCTGAAGGTATGCGTATCCGATACGGGAATAGGCATTAAAGAAGAGGATATAAGCAAGCTTTTCTCACCCTTTGAGAGGATTGAGGAAAACCGGAATAAAAATATCGAGGGCACAGGTCTTGGCATGAGTATTACCAAGAATCTTCTGGCTCTTATGAACAGCCATCTTGAGGTAAGCAGTATTTACGGCCAGGGCTCTGATTTTGCCTTTACCATACTGCAGCCTGTAAGGTCTACAGACCTTATGGGAGATTATCGCGATCATTGCATGAGTGATGAGGATGCCAAGGCAGATCATGAGTATTTCCATGCACCTGATGCGCGTATTCTGGTAGTGGATGATGTGGAAATGAACCTGCTGGTGGTACGTTATCTGCTGAAGCGTATCAGGATAGGCATAGATACGGCGGACAGCGGCAGAGCGGCCATTGAAATGTGTAAGGAAAAGACTTATGACATCATTTTCTTAGATTCCATGATGCCCCAGATGAACGGAGAGGAGACTCTTCACCATATCAAGGAGGAATGCCCTGAAAATGAGGCTACTCCCGTAATAATGCTGACGGCCCATGCCATCAAGGGAGCCAGGGAGGAATATCTGGAAAAGGGCTTTGACAATTACCTGTCCAAGCCTGTGGACGGCCGTAAGCTGGAAGCCATGATCCAGAATTATCTGCCTGATGATAAGATAATATTGTGGGACGGCACAGAGGAAATAATAACAGATGAGGAAGAAGCCGCCGGCCTGGTAAGCGAAGAGGAAAGGGAAAGAGATTCAAAGATCCTGCAAAGCATCGCCGGAATCAGTCAGATAGATCTTGATAAGGGTATTGAGACTGCCGGAGGCGAGGATTCCTACCTTGTTATAGCCCGCAACTTCTATGACACAGCACCAAGCAGGATAAATATGCTCAAGGATTATTATGCTGACAGGGATGTTCAGAATTATACCATCCAGGTGCACGCCCTTAAGAGCACGGCCAGACTCATAGGTGCCTATGAACTGTCTGAGCGGGCCTGGGAACTGGAACAGGCAGGCAGAGCCACGGACTGGGAGACCATAGATGCGGGCACCGAAAAGGTGATAGCTTCCTACGAGGAACTGCACAGGGAATTTGATAATGTATACGGCGCAGGTGAAGACGCAGGGGCAGCAGATGACCGTGAACTGATGGATGAGGATGAGCTTAAGAGCAATCTTTCAGACATGAGGGAGCTGCTGGATGCCTTTGACTTTGAGACTGCAAAAGAACTTTTTGAATCCTTAGGTGATTATAAGATGCCGAAGGATTTCGAGCCCGTGGCCGCCGCCATAAGGGCACAGTTGGCCGAGGTCAACAGGGATGAAGTGATCAGGCTCATAGATGAGTATCTGGGATAAATAAAATTTGCATATGAGAGGATAATGCAATGGACGAGGATAAGAAGCTGATTTTTATTGATGAAAAAAAATCCTTCATAACAAAATCGATAATCACAAATCTATCCAAGGCAGGAAAGAACTGCGAAATGATCGACATGTCGGTGGCTTCCATAGAGGCCGTAAAGGACAGCATAGCGGGATATGTTTTTTACAACATCGTCAGTGCTGACACTGTGGATGATATGGCTGTCACCTATCTGAGGGATGTGTGCAGGGAACATGGCTATATGGTGGGATTTATGGGCTATGAAGAGGACATTGAGAAGGTCTGCAATGGACTTTTTGATAAAAAAATGTACAAAAAATTCATTCGCCCCATCAATGCCCAGCAGGTTACGGAAGAGATACTGCGCATGACGGAGAAAAATCCCGAGGGGATGAGCAAGAAGCATGTGCTGGTTGTGGACGATTCCGGCACCATGCTGACGACCATCCAGAGCTGGCTGAGTCCCAGATACAGGGTTTCCATGGTCAATTCGGCCATGAATGCCTTTACCTTTCTGGCCAAGGAGCATCCCGACCTTATATTGCTGGATTATGAAATGCCCGTGTGCTCGGGAGCCAAATTCCTTGAGATGCTCAGGGCAGATGAAGCCACCCAAAATATCCCGGTGATCTTTCTGACCGGCAAGGATGATGCCCAAAGCGTCAAGAGCGTTCTTGCACTCAAGCCTGCAGGGTATTTATTAAAGACCATGCCCAAGGAACATATCATAGGAGAGGTGGACGCCTTTTTCAGAAAACTTGCCATGTCCCGGGAGTAATGGTTTTTACTTGTAAAAATCGTAAAAGAAAATATAATATAAAATGTTGTGATTTAATTTGACAAGAAGCTAAAAGGAGATTAACAATGGGCGGATTTTTTGCGGTAGCATCCAAGGAGGATTGTGTATTTGACCTGTTCTTCGGAACGGATTATCATTCCCATCTGGGAACCAGGCGCGGAGGTATGGCCGTATATGGCAGTAAGGGCTTTGACAGGTCCATCCACAATATAGAAAATTCACCCTTCAGGACCAAGTTTGAAAAGGATGTCAATGAGATGGAGGGCAATCTGGGAATAGGCTGTATATCCGATTATGAGCCCCAGCCTCTTATTGTGCGTTCACATCATGGTACTTTTGCCATTACGACTGTTGGCAAGATAAATAATACAGAGGCTATTGTAGAGGATATCTTCAAGGACGGTCATACGCATTTCTTAGAGATGAGCGGCGGAGATATCAATGCCACGGAGCTGGTGGCAGCCATCATCAATACCAGGGATAATCTGGTTGAGGGTATTAAGAGGGCACAGGAACTTATAGACGGTTCCATGTCCATAATGTTGCTGACTCCCAAGGGAATATATATAGCCAGGGACAGACTGGGCAGAACATCCCTGGTAGTAGGCAAGAAGGATAATGCCTACTGTGCTTCCTTTGAAAGCTTCGCTTATCTTAACCTGGGCTATGAGGATTACAAGGAATTGGGTCCCGGTGAGATATGTGTTATGACTCCGGAATATGTTACTACCCTGGTAAAGCCCGGCAAGGACATGAAGATCTGCGCTTTCCTTTGGGTATATTACGGTTATCCTTCAAGCTCCTATGAGGGCCTGAGTGTAGAGAAGATGAGATATAACTGCGGCGCCCTGCTTGCAAAGCGTGATGATGTAAAGGCAGATATTGTTGCGGGTGTTCCTGATTCGGGTACGGCCCATGCAGTAGGCTATGCCAATGCCAGCGGTATTCCCTTTTCCCGCCCCTTTATCAAATATACGCCTACCTGGCCCAGATCCTTTATGCCGACCATGCAGGCCAAGAGAAATCTCATCGCCAAGATGAAGCTTATACCCGTGCATGACCTGATCAAGGACACAAGCATGGTGCTCATAGATGACAGTATAGTCAGAGGTACCCAGTTAAGGGAGACCACCGAATTCTTATATCAGAGCGGAGCCAAGGCCGTGCATATCAGACCTGCCTGTCCTCCACTGCTCTGGGGCTGTAAGTATCTTAATTTCTCACGTTCAAGCTCTGAGATGGATCTTATTGCTAGAAGAGTCATCGCCGAATATGAGGGAGAAAATGTATCTGAGGAGACCCTGCAGGTATACGCTGATCCCAATTCCGAGCAGTATAACAATATGTTGGAGGGCATCAGGAAACAGCTCAATTTCACCTCGCTTCGCTATCACAGACTGGATGACCTGATTGAATCCATTGGCCTGGATGAGAGCAGGGTATGTACCTACTGCTGGAACGGAAGAGAATAAGCAAGAGGTTGATTAAACGTGGACAATAATTTATCAGGACTGAAGGTCCAGGTCATAGAATTAATAGATTTTTTAAGAGGTGCCATGTACCCGGAAATCTTCGACCCTAATTCCATTGGGAAGGGACATGAGAAGGTAGACAGGGATACGGCCGAGGTGCTGCTGCGCAAGATAATAAACATACTCATGCAGGATGATGTGAAGGCAAAGGAATTGTCCCATGAGATGATAGAAGATATCCCCCATATCAAGGAACTTCTGCAGACCGATGTGGTGGCAGCCTACGAGGGAGACCCGGCAGCCAAGAGCACGGAGGAGGTCATGTTAGCCTATCCCGGCTTTGAGGCAATCAGCATATTCAGGCTTGCCCACAAACTCTATGAACTGCAGGTGCCTATCTTACCCAGGATGATGACGGAATATGCCCACCAGATCACGGGAATAGATATCCATCCGGGAGCTACCATAGGCAGATATTTCTTTATTGACCATGGTACAGGGGTGGTTATCGGAGAGACCACTACCATAGGAGAGAGGGTCAAGCTGTATCAGGGAGTGACCCTGGGAGCCAAGAGTTTTGATGTAAATCCCGACGGTACCCTGGTAAAGGGCATCAAGAGGCACCCCGACATAGGCAATAATGTGGTTATTTATGCCGGAGCCACAGTGCTCGGAGGCAATACCAGGATTGGAGATAATTGTGTCATTGGCGGTAATGTCTGGCTTACCCACAGCGTGGAGGCAGGAAGTACGGTCATAGCTCCCCAGCCCGGCAATGATATTTTTATGAATGAGTGATGATTGGATTATTAGCGCATTTATTTATTAAAAACCCCGATAATTACAAGGATGTTCACGTCAGAGAGAAGTACGGACTTCTCTGTGGCGGCGTGGGCATCTTTTTTAATATTCTTTTATTTGCGGCAAAATTCGCTGCGGGACTTATGTTTGGGAGCATTTCAGTATCGGCTGATGCCTTTAATAACTTAGGTGATGCCGGCAGCAGCCTGGTCACTCTCATAGGCTTTAAAATGGCGGGGCAGGAGCCTGATACGGAGCATCCCTTCGGGCATGGCAGGATTGAATACCTGTCCGGAATGTTAGTCAGCATCTTTATCATGCTCATGGCTTATGAGCTCATCAAGTCTTCCATAGCCAAACTCATAAATCCCACACTGCCGCAGTTTTCGTATCTTACAGTGGCAGTGCTTGTTGTATCAATACTTGTGAAGCTCTACATGTTTGCCTATAACAGGAGCATTTCAAAAAAGATTGATTCCAAGGCTATGTCAGCGGTGGCCCTGGACAGCATTTCGGATGTGGCGGCCACTCTTGTTGTACTTATCTGTACAGTTTTGGGACATGTATATGGTGTGGCCCTGGACGGCGCAGGCGGTCTGCTTGTGGGACTGTTCATCCTCTATACAGGCATCGAGGCCATGAAGGAGACGGTCAATCCCCTGCTTGGTACAGCACCGGATCCTGAGCTTGTTGGGGAGGTTGAAAAGATCGTGTTAAGCAGGCCTGAGATCATGGGTATCCATGATATGGTGATCCATGATTACGGTCCGGGAAGACTGATGATAAGCCTGCATGCCGAGGTGCCGGCCAATATGGATATACTTTTGCTGCATGAGATAATAGACAGCGTAGAATTCGACCTTAGGGGAATGCTGGACTGTGAACCCGTTATCCATATGGACCCTGTGGTCATGGATGATGAGGAGATCAATGCCATGAGAAAGAAAATGGGTGAGATACTGAATAATATTGATCCCGAGCTCAAATTTCATGATTTCAGGATGGTAAAGGGAACCGGACGCTCCAATCTGATATTTGATGTGCTGGTGCCCCATGGCTTCAAGCTCAAGGATGCACAGCTCAAGGAAAGGATAGCCGAGGCAGTGACGGCCTACAATCCTACCTATTATACGGTCATACAGATTGACCATGATTACGTAAAATAATATGGAAAATAAGATCATATACCAATTTGAGGACGAGCCGGTTGAGGTGACCTATGAAGTGCTCAGAAGCAGGCGCAAGACCATAGGGCTTGAGGTAAAGCCCGGGGGAAATGTGATCGTACGGGCTCCTGCGGGCATGAGCAGTCAAAGGATAAAAAGCTTTGTGGAGCAAAAGGCCGACTGGATATATAAGGCATACAATAAGCAGAAGGATGTGCCGGATATAAGTGAACTCAAAAAAGAAGAAAAATCCGACCCCAGGCTTGCTTACCTGGAAAAGAAATACAGGGCTGCGGCAAAGAAATACATCTACGAGAGGGTGGAATATTACCTGCCTATGACCGGCGGGGCTTACGACAGGATACGCATAGGGGATCAGAAGACCAGGTGGGGCAGCTGCTCTGCCAATGGAACACTGTCCTTCAGCTGGAGGCTCATGCTGGCACCGCCCAGGGTGCTGGATTATGTGGTGATCCACGAGCTGTGCCATCTGACCTATATGGACCACAGCAAACGTTTCTGGGATAAGGTGGAGGGCCTGGACCCGGATTACAGGGAGCACAGACAGTGGCTTAAGGATAATGGCAGCAGTCTGGTACTGAAATAGGAACGGTTAATGATGAAGAAAAATCTGATCGTGCTTAATTTAATATTGTGCATGTTAACTGTCCTGTGTGGCTGTGATTTCAATCTGCCTCTGATGGCATCCCGGGATGAGGAGGATCATGTAAAGGCCGAGATAGAATATTATCATACGGAAAAAGCGGATAATTCGGTTGACATAACACAAGATAACTCGGAAAGTGATCAGAGTGAAACGGACAGAGAGGATACGCTGGTTGACATAACACAAAGCGACACGCTGACATCCGACGGTGATGATTATGATGGGAAGATATTTTACAGGGAGGCAGCCTCACCTGATGAGGTGACCCTAAGCTTTGCAGGGGATTTCTGCCTGACTGAGGGCTGCTCTGTATTAAGCTATATAAAGCATCATGACAATGATCCGAAGAACAGCTTTAATGAAGAACTGTACAACAGAATGGTGGATTCGGATATATTTATGCTGAACAATGAATATCCCTATTCAACCCGGGGAGAGGCACTGGCTGACAAGCTGTATACCTTCAGGGCTGATCCTGCAGATGCATCACTGCTTATGGGCTTTGGAGTGGATATTGTATCCCTGGCCAACAATCATGTATATGATTACGGAGAGACGGCTCTTAATGACACCCTGGATACCCTGGCGGGAATAGATATGCCCTATGTGGGAGCCGGGAGAAATATAGAGGAGGCCTCAAGACCTGCATATTTTAATATTAACGGCAAGACCATAGCCATAGTGTCGGCTACCCAGATAGAGGGCTACGCCAACCCGGAGACAAAGGAAGCGACAGAGACAAGCTCAGGCGTGTTCAGATGCCTGGATACCACAAGACTTAAGGCGGTGATAGCTGAGGCCAGGGCAAATTCGGACTATGTTATATTCTTTGTGCACTGGGGAACCGAACTGGTTGTTGACATCAGGGACTGGCAGGTATCTACTGCAAGGGATGCCATAGAGGCGGGAGCGGATCTGATCATAGGAGCCCATCCCCACATCCTGCAGGGAATAGATTATATAGAAGGCAAACCTGTATTTTACAGCCTGGGCAACTATTTATTTAACAGCAATACTCTGGATACGGCCCTGGTCACACTGACTCTGGATACAAGCTGTGCGGATGCGGTGGATGTCAAGTCAATTGAGTTCATACCCTGCATACAGGGAGGGGGCCAGACTGTTGAAGCCTCGGGAAGCGACTGGAACAGGATCATAGATTATGAGAATAGCTTATGCATGGGCGCTTATGTGGATTATGACGGCTATGTGAGTTCCCGATAAGCAGTTAGCCGATGTAAACATATAAGTCTTGCGCATACTTGGGACAGGGTGCTATAATTTGCGTGTTGCTTATTAACCAATAGGGCTGTGGCCCTGATCAAAATGGAGAAAATATATGAACAAACAGGCAGTATTACTTATCCTCGACGGATACGGACTCAATGAAAAGACAGAGGGCAATGCGATTGCCCAGGCTAAGACTCCTGTCATGGACAGGCTCATGAAGGAATATCCCTTTGTAAAGGGAAATGCTTCAGGTATGGCAGTAGGTCTTCCGGATGGACAGATGGGCAACTCAGAAGTAGGCCATCTTAACATGGGTGCAGGACGTATTGTATATCAGGAGCTCACCAGGATCACCAAGGAGATCCAGGACGGAACCTTCTTTGAGAATCCTGAGCTTTTGGCAGCAGTAAAGAACTGCAAGGACAATGACAGTGCCCTGCATATGTACGGACTTGTATCCGACGGTGGTGTGCACAGCCATAACACACATCTCTACGGTCTGCTTGAGCTGGCCAAGAGAAATGGCCTTGACAAGGTATATGTACACTGCTTCTTAGACGGAAGAGATACACCTCCTGCCAGTGGTAAGGACTTCGTGGCAGAGCTTGAAAGCAAGATGGCCGAGATCGGTGTAGGACAGGTAGCCAGTGTTCATGGCCGCTATTACGCCATGGACAGAGATAATAACTACGACAGGATTGAGATTGCCTACAATGCGCTGACCAAGGGCGAGGGCAATAAGGCAGCAAGTGCCACAGAGGGTATCCAGGCTTCTTATGACAATGGCAAGACAGATGAGTTCGTGGTTCCCTTCGTAGTGGAAAAGGACGGCGCACCCGTTGCTACTATCAAGGACAAGGATTCCATTGTATTTTTCAACTTCCGCCCCGACAGGGCCAGAGAGATCACCAGAGCCTTCTGTGACGATGAGTTCAAGGGCTTTGAGCGTAAGAAACTGGATGTTAAATATGTCTGCTTCTCAGAGTATGATGTGACTATCCCCAACAAGACTGTTGCCTTCAAGAAAATATCAGTCACCAATACCTTCGGTGAGTGGCTTGCAGCCAATGGCCTTACCCAGGCCCGTATAGCAGAGACTGAGAAATATGCTCACGTTACCTTCTTCTTTAACGGTGGTGTGGAGGCTCCCAATGAGGGAGAGGAGAGAATACTGGTCAATTCCCCCAAGTATGTTCCTACCTATGACAAGAAGCCCAGAATGAGCTGCTACACTGTATGCGACAGACTCAGTGAGGCCATAACAGCCAAGAAGGAAGACGGTTCGGCCAAATATGATGTTATCATCTGTAATTTTGCCAACCCTGATATGGTGGGCCATACAGGCGTGATCCCCGCAGCCATCGAGGCTATTGAAGTAGTAGACAAGTGTGTGGGCGAGGTTGTGGAATTTGTCAAGGAAGTAGGCGCAACACTCTTTATCTGTGCTGACCACGGCAATGCCGAGATGATGATCGATTATGAGACAGGAGAGCCCTTTACGGCTCATACTACCAATCCAGTTCCCTTTATCCTGGTCAACTATGACGAGGCTTATACATTAAGAGAGAACGGCTGTCTGGCAGATATCATTCCCACCCTTATTGAGTGCATGGGCATGGAAAAGCCTCAGGAGATGACCGGTGAGTCACTTCTTATTAAGAAATAAAGAGGAGACAGTTGGACAGAGTATTTGATATACACAATCACATAATGCCCGGTGTGGATGATGGTTCAAAGGATATGGAGATGAGCCTTAAGATGCTGCGCATGGCGAGGCAGGAAGGCATCACGGATGTGATCCTCACTCCCCACAACAAGCCGAGGCATAAAAATGTGACACTTCCCCGCATGCAGGAACTGGTCACCTCAATGGAGGAAGCAATGCTTGCCGAGGGAATAGATATCACTCTGCATCTTGGAAATGAGCTCTACTACCATGAGGCCCTGGAAGAATGGCTGGAGCAGGGGCTTGCAGCCACCATGTGCCAAAGCAGATACATACTGCTTGAGTTCATCCCAAGCCATGACTGGGCCTATATAGAGGCGGCAGTGCACCGTATGATCAATGCAGGCTACATAGTCATCGTGGCCCATGTAGAGAGATATGACAATGTCATGAGCGATATGAAGAGGGCAGCACAGTTAGTGGAGATGGGAGCCTATCTGCAGATAAATGCGCCGTCTGTTATGGGTGAAGTTGATTTTAAGACAAAGCGTCACTGCAAGTATCTTTTAAAGAACGGCCTGGTAAGCTTTGTGGCAACGGATGCCCATGAACCGGTAAAAAGAAGACCGGCCCTGAGGGAATGCATCAGATACATAGAGAAAAAGTACGGCAGTGAGCTGTGCGAGGATTTATTTTACATAAATCCGCAAAAAATATTGCATAATGAATTTATTTAGTGTATAAATATATATATATATTAAAATACACATGGGAGTGTATATAACGAGGAGGATTTTACAATGAAGAAATTTATGGCTTTAGTCCTTGTAGGAGTTATGGCATTTGGCATGACAACTATGGCAGCTGAATCACCCTCTGCAGCAGCAGTTGCAGCAGCAGATCCTGCTACAGTAGCTGGTACAGTTGAGTATCAGGCAGCTTCAGTACAGATGAGCGTTGGTGAGTATGTTAACAACGCTGTCGTATCTACACCCGGTCTTGACAGCACAACTACATACAAGGTTGGTTCAGGTGAGAAGTGTATCGTTAACGGCGTTGCTTCCAATGCAAGACTTACACTGAGAAAGGCTGACAAGAGCACAGTTGAGTCTGCTAAGGCTCAGGCAGCTAAGGTTGGCGGCACAGTTATGAATGTTGTAGCTACTTCAGCTAACTGCCAGTACACCACATTAGGCGTTAACTTCTATATGCCTAAGGTTGTTGCAGGTCAGAAGATAGCTGTTTACCAGCTTATCGATGGTGTTTGGACACCTGTTACTGTTAATGAGATCAGACAGGATCATGTAGTAGTTACCCTTTCAGGTAAGGGAGCTGTTATGTTCGTAGCTATGTAATAGTTATGATGATTTAAGTTTCTTATATGCCCTTTGGCCTTTAGGTCAGAGGGCATTTTAAGGTTTAGGGGTAATTTTCCCGAGGGAGACATTTATGAAAAAGAAGATATTTATTTTACTGCTTGCTACAGTGATGCTTGTAGGCTGCGGAGGTAAAGACACAGCAACGGATGCTGCTGACACAGATGCAGATGCCGCTGCATCCACTGATGAAGGTACAAAAGATGATGCCATAAGCGAAACTGCAGGGTCTGACAACTCGGATATGTATATAGATTTCGGACCTATCAAAGAGGAAAATGAGGATATATTCGCATGGATCACTATCCCCTCGACGGGCATTGATTATCCTGTACTGCAAAGTGGGGTATCCGATGATTATTACAGGCATCATTCCGCGTATGATGTGGAGGATGAGAAGGGGGCTGTCTATATAGAAATGCCCAATATGATGGATATGACGGATTTTAATACTGTCATACATGCGGTCAACTGTGAGGACGGATATTTTGCTGAGCTGGCGAATTTTGAGGACCCCCAGTTTTTTGAGGATAATCAGTACATATATCTGTTCATTGACGGCAATACCCTGATCTACCAGACCGTGGCCTGCTATACTGTCGATAAGAGGAGACTTATAGCAGAATATGATTTTACTACCGACGAGGGCTGTCAGGCCTTTATAGATGAACTGGTAGGCGATAAATCCATGGGAAAGCAGGTGAGGGATTCTGCAGCAGGGCTTACACCCTACAATTATCTCATTACCCTTGTGGCCGATTCTGATGAGGGTGAGGCACAGATTGAGCTGGTGGCAGCATTGATCGGAGATGCGGCAGGTACACTTGACAGACAGTAAAATTCTTACAGATTTGTTACACACAGTGTGGTAAAAGTACAATATATTGTGCTTTGGGCACATAGGGATAATGTGTATTAAGATGGAGAGAAGAGAATGAAAAAAAGAAAGTTCAATGCATCTGCAAAAAGAATCTTTACATTGATGCTGGCACTGGTGGTTGCCCTCTATACCCTGGCGGGAACAAGCATCACAGCCAGAGCTACCGAGGAGGAAAATATTGAGGAAGGCGGCGAACAGGAGCCTACACCGGTTTCAGATCCCATAGAGGCTCCCACACCGGAAGCAACACCTACGCCGGAGCCGGAGATCCCGGCTTTGACCTATGTACTGGTTCCAAATACCAATGTTATCAGCTTTGGTCAGATCAATCAGGGTACCAAGGCTACTGCCTACAATCTTATTCTGACCAACCAGTCAACTTATGATGTATCATTGGCCTGGATAGAAGCGGATGCGCTTAATGCGGTAGTCGTTACAGCACCTATAAATACGGTCATTGCACCGGGAGCCTCTGCTACCTACGCAATTATGCCCAATACAGGTCTGGCAGCGGGTGATTATTCTGCTACGATCAAGTTTGGCGATAAGATCACCGACCCCACTATGACCAGCAAGAGTGCTGTTACCATCAAAGTATCCTTTGATATTACGGTTCCCTCTGAGCCGAGTGTCAGCTCGGTATCTGTTGATCCCGGCTCTGCCACAGTGGCCACAGGTTCAGGAGCTCAGTTTAGCGCAGTGGTAGTGGGAAAGAACAATCCCGATACTTCAGTCAGCTGGTCCGTATCCGGTAATACGGCTGCCAATACAAGAGTGGATGCCAATGGTTATCTGACAGTGGACAGCGCAGAGACAGCCAAAAGCCTTACGGTTACTGCCGTATCCAAGGCAGACAGATCCAAGAGCGGTTCAGCCTCTGTCACAGTGGCCAATCAGAATCATACAGTTACGGTGACTGCAGAGCCCAGAGAGGGCGGTACAGTCAGTGGCGGCGGAGCAGTGAGCACGGGTGACAGTGTGCAGGTACTTGCAGCACCCAATGCTACATATAAGTTTGCCGGCTGGTATCTTAATGGCAATAAGGTAAGTGACCAGGCAGGCTATGTGGCAAGCAATATCAATTCGGATATAAATCTGGTAGCCAAATTTACCAAGAATGACTGTTATGTGACAGTCAACAGCAATTACAGCCAGGCAGGAAGCACTACTGCAACCTCCTGGGTGCCCTATGGCGGAAGTCTGACACTGGATGTCAGCACCAAGAGCGGATGGGTATTCGAGGGCTGGATGGAGAATGGTAAGATATTTTCCACGGACAGCCGCTGCATAGTTACGGGTATATACAGCGACAGGACCTTTACGGCTGTATTTTCACAGAAAAAATTCAAGGTAACCTTAGGCGTGACACCTCAGGATACAGGTAAGGTCATAGGAGCCAACAGCTTTGAAGAGGGCAAGGACGTAGTCATCAAGGCCGAGGCCTATGACGGTTATAAATTCAAGTGTTGGACCAATAATGGCAATGTGGTCAGCACTGATGCGGAATATACTATCCGCAATATCAACCAGGATTATTATCTTGTAGCCAATTATGAGAAGGCAGGAACGACCAAGTATACTATCAATGCTGCCATTACCAGCAACGACGGATACATCACTCCCGCCGGCAATACCCAGGTACAGGAGGGCGCAAGCCAGTTATATACCATTTCACCCAAGAGCGGCTACAGAGTAACCGGTGTCCTGGTGGATGGCGTGCAGGTAGGCGCAGTTACTACATATTCCTTTACCAATGTTAAGGGCAATCATACCATAGTGGCCAGCTTTGCCCAGGTGGAGCACGCACAGACAAGCACGCAGACTACCACCAAGACCGACACGACCACTAAGACAGAGACAACAACCAAGACAGAGACAAGCAAGAAGACGGATACAGCAGACAAGACGACGACTGCCAAGACCGAGACGGCGGCTGACTCTGCAAATGTGGGAAATATCGTAGATGGTGCTGAGACTGATACCGTAACTTTGGCTGATACTTATGATGATGCCAATCAGGTTGTAGTGGATGTGGATGCAAGTGACACCGCTGCAGAAGAAGATTATGACTATGACACCAAGGAAGGTATCCTTCAGGATCTGGACATAACCATGGATGATGCCTTAAATGCCCAGAATACGGAGCTTTCAAGACAGATCATGGAAAGCGCTGTCCTGAACGGCTATCTGCAGGTTTCCATATTTGACGAATACAACACTGATACAAGTGTCAGCGGCGATGCAGCCTCAGGAGACTTTATAAGCAGCTCAGCCTTCCCCAACATGACAGGCGTGATCGATTCCCTGCTTAGCGTGGAGGATTACCAGAAGATAGTTGAGGGTACTCCGGTCAGGTTCAATGTCAGCGTATTTAATAATTCAACCTTCATATCGGATGCTGCCAGATCGGCTATTGACAGCAAGGTGGATAAGAACAGTGAAGTAGCTGAATACTTTGAGATAGTACTCATGAAGACGGTCAACACTGACAGCTGTGAGATCAGCGAGACCGGTGTGGGAATGCAGGTAGTCATGAATATTCCCAGCCAGTATCTGGCAAGCGGCCGTAACTTCAGTGTAGTCAGGTCACATCTTAACGATGACGGCACCATGAGTGTGGATGTGCTTCAGGATGAGGACGATGACCCTACTACCATTACCTTTACTACAGACAGATTTTCGTCCTATGGACTCATATACGATGGAGTAAAATCGGGCGTCAATGTGGTAGCAGTGGCAGGAGCAGCAGGAGGTGCCATTGTGGTACTGGTTGTAGCACTGGCTGTAGGCGTGACCAGGAGCTCAAAGAAGAGAAGACATCACTGATCAATAATGAGGAGAAGGAAAATGAAGAAATTTGTGGAAGAATTTAAGAAGTTCATATCCAGAGGAAATGTAATGGATATGGCTGTGGGCGTTATCATAGGCAGTGCCTTTACTGCCATAGTGACCTCCTTAGTGGATGACCTTTTAATGCCCGTGCTGTCGCTTATCACAGGGGGAATGGATTTTTCATCCCTTTGTATAGTGCTTGGTGAGGGTGAAAATGCTGCTACCTTAAACTACGGCTCTTTTATAGCTGCGGTTATCAACTTCCTTTTGATAGCACTGGTGATCTTCTGTATGGTCAAGGCTATCAATAAGGCCCTGGGCAAAAAGGAGCCTGAACCCACTACCAAGGACTGCCCTTACTGTGGGGAGAAGATTTCCATTAAGGCAGTGAGGTGCCCTCACTGCACTTCACAGCTGGATAAATAAGGTATTGAAATGTTCGGGCATTTATGTTAGGATAGAGTCTGCGTGAAAAACGGAGGTATATAAGATGGCAGTATTAAGAACCGTTGTTATGGTCATTTTTATCATAATATGTGTTGCCCTTACAGCAATAGTACTTATGCAGGAAGGCAAGTCCGCAGGCTTAGGAGTTATCAGTGGTGCGGCAGACAGCTACTGGGGCAAGAACAAGGGACGTTCCATGGAAGGAGCACTTGTTAAGATTACCCGCTGGCTGGTTGTGGCCTTTATAGTATTGGCCATAGTACTTAACATCAGCAGATTTGGTTGATCCAAACGGATTACAAGCCCTTGCTTTTCAGCAAGGGCTTTTTTTGAAGCAGGAGATGTACATTGGAATTAAAGATAGATGAAAAAAGCTGGTATGCCAGCAAGATATTAAACTTCATTATCATGCTTTTGATGCCCCTGGCTTTGGCCGGTGGGATAGCCTGCCATGATTTCTCCGTAATGGATCCAAGGTGGCTATTTACCCTGGGACTGGATTTTGCGGCAAGCATAGTGGGACTGCTTTTGTATATGAGCTGCGTTAAGGATGTGACGGACCAAAGGGGGACGACCATGTGCCTGTCCGGGATCATATTCTTTGACGGGCTGGCTGTATTTGCTGACGCAGTCTGCTGGCTTGTGGATGGAGTGGCCGGGGTGGCTGAGATTAACTTTTTGGCTAATGAGATCTATTACCTTACATCCGTGCTGGTGGTGGAGAGCATATGGCATTATCTGGTAGAGGTGACAGATCCTGAGGATACATTCTTAAGAAGAGTCACGCGGATTTTAAATGCAGGTGCTGTTGTCGACATCCTTCTCATAGTAGGCAACGTATTTGGAAAGTATCTTTTTGATGTGGATTCGGCCGGCATTTATGCAAGAACCGGCATTTTCTGGATCAGTGATATTTATCCGGTCCTGGCCTTCCTGTGCTGCATTGCACTGATCTTTGGCCAGAAATGTGAAAAAAAGAAGAGGAGGATTCTGGCCTCTTTTATTGTGATACCTCTTATAGGACTTATTTTTCAGGTACTCTTCATGGGCATATCCCTGACCTATGCTTCCATTATGGTGGCGACACTTCTGGTATTCTGCAATCTGTTTGAGGACCAGTCAGTGACTCTTGCAGCAGAGCATATGGAGGTGGTTAAGAGGGAGAATGAACTGTTGAACATGAAGGTTGAGCATGCCAGGATCGATACTGAGCTGGACATGGCTACCAGGATACAGGCCTCAGTGCTGCCCAGTATTTTCCCGCCCTTTCCGGACAGGCAGGAATTTGACATATTTGCCAGCATGACTCCCGCCAAGGAGGTAGGTGGCGACTTCTATGATTTTTTCATGATTGATGACAGCCATCTGGCTCTGGTCATAGCAGATGTATCGGGCAAGGGCGTTCCGGCTGCCCTGTTTATGATGATCACCAAGATACTTATCAAGACTCATATGCAGAACGGCATTATGGACCCGGGTGAGGTGCTGACAAAGGTCAACAGCATACTTATGGAAAATAATAAGACCGGCTACTTCGTGACCGTATGGCTGGGGGTATATGATATAAATACAGGAAGCTTAAGAATGGCCAACGGAGGTCATGAAGACCCTGCCTACTGTGCAAAGGGCGGCAGCTTTGAGCTGCTTAAATATAAGCATGGATTTGTTGTGGCGGGTATGGAAGGAATAGTGTACAGGACCTTTGAGACAAGTCTTAAGGAAGGAGACTGTCTGGTAGTATATACGGATGGAGTGACTGAGGCCACCAACGGTGAAAATGAACTTTTCGGAACAAAACGACTGCTTGAGAGCCTGGATTACAACAGAGACAGGTCCATGAAGGACCTGGTGGAAAATGTAAAACAGGATGCTAATGTGTTTACGGCGGATGCAGGCCAGTTTGATGATATGACCATGGTCGCATTCAGGGTACTCAGCATTCCGGGGAACCATGCCGGAGTCTGAAAATGTAAGATCTTAAGCGGCATTGGCATTACGGGAATGACGGGCAGTACAATGTGAGGCAGTATAGATATGGCAAAGAATTATAAAGAAAGAAAAAAGATAATACTGGAGCTTATGGGGGATGAGCATTATGTCCCCATGAGAGAGAAAGAACTGGCAGTATTGCTGCAGGTAGAGCCGGCTGACAGGCCCATACTTTCCTCTATTTTGGAGGAGCTGCTCTTAGAGGGCAGGATAGAGATGAGTAAGAGGGGAAAATATTCCCTGACAGACCCTGAAAAGGAAGTCAAAGAGGTTATTACCGGTACCTTTATTTCCAATGCCAAGGGCTTTGGCTTCGTGGAAGTGGAGGGCAGGGAGGACGACCTCTATATACCCGAGGGCAAGACGGGCGGTGCCTTTCACCTGGATATTGTAAATGTCAGGCTGCTTAAGGGCAGCCGCGGACGCAGGGTGGAGGCTGAGGTAGTCGGCATCGTGGAGAGAGTGACCACCCAGATAGTGGGAACCTTTCAGAAAAGCAAAAATTTCGGTTTTGTGATCCCCGATAATCATAAGCTGGCAGAGGATATATTTATACCCAGGGAATATGTGAACGGTGCCATGGACGGGCACAAGGTCGTGGTTGACATAACTTCTTATGGGGAAAAGGGTAAAAAGCCCGAGGGCAAGGTAGTCGAAATATTAGGACACGTTAATGATCCGGGAGTGGATATCATGTCCATAGTCAGAGGCTTCGGATTGCCCATGGAATTCCCTGAAAAGGTCATGAACCAGGCTGCCAGGGTCGGCGATGAGATAATAGAAGCTGACCTAAATGGCAGGGAAGACTTAAGAAAGATTCCTATGGTGACCATAGACGGAGAGGATGCCAAGGATCTGGATGATGCTGTGTCATTGCAGATGGATGGGGAAAACTATGTGCTGGGAGTGCATATTGCCGATGTCAGCAATTATGTCCAGGAGCATAGCGCCCTGGATGTGGAGGCACTCAACCGGGGCACCAGCGTATATCTGGTAGACAGGGTCATCCCTATGCTGCCCCACAGGCTGTCCAATGGAATATGTTCCTTAAATGCAGGCGAGGACAGGCTTACCCTCAGTTGCATCATGACCATCACCCCCCAGGGGCGCATCGTGGATTACCGTATTGTGGAATCAGTGATCAATGTTGACAGGCGTATGGATTATACCACTGTAAATAAGATCATTGAGGATAAGGATGAGGCCCTGAGAGAAGAGTACAAAGAATTTACCCAGATGTTTGATAATATGGCAGGACTCAGCCTCATACTCAGGGAGTGCAGAAAAAAGAGGGGCGCCATAGATTTTGATTTCGCGGAGACCAAGATAATCCTGGATGAGACAGGCAGACCCCTGGAGCTTAAGCCCTATGAGCGCAACAGTGCCACCAAGCTGATAGAATCCTTTATGCTGGCAGCAAATGAGACAGTGGCCCAGCATTATTACTGGCTTGAGAGCCCCTTTGTATACAGGACCCATGACAATCCGGACCCTGAAAAGATAGAGAAACTGGCTACCTTTATCCGCAATTTTGACCTGCATCTTAAGGTCAATAAGGATGAGGTACATCCAAAGGAAATACAAAGGCTGCTATCCCAGATACAGGATACTCCGGAGGAAGCACTTATTTCCAGACTGGCACTGCGCAGCATGAAGCAGGCCAAATATACCATAGACTGCACAGGACATTTTGGACTGGCATGCCAGTATTACTGCCATTTTACCTCGCCCATCAGACGATATCCGGATCTTCAGATCCATCGTATCATCAAGGACCATTTACGGGGCCGTATGAAGGGAGAGAGAAAGGCTCATTACGATAAGATCCTGTATGATGTGAGCGGACGCTGCTCCAAGCTGGAGCGCAGGGCCGAGGAGGCTGAAAGAGAGACTGTGAAGCTTAAGAAATGCCAGTATATGTCCGAACATATAGGTGAGATATACGAGGGAGTCATCTCCGGCGTGACCGAGTGGGGCATTTATGTGGAACTGCCCAATACCGTGGAGGGACTGGTGCATGTATCCAAGCTGCCGGGAGATTATTACACCTATGATGAGAACCGCTATGAAATGCGGGGACACAGGGGCAGGGTATTTGCCTTAGGGCAGAGTGTCTCCGTAATAGTGGACGGAGTGGATGAATCCCTGCGTACCATAGATTTCAGTATTTATGAAGAGGGGTGATATTATGGGAAATGAAGCGATCAAGCTGGTTGCAAATAATAAAAAAGCATATCACGATTACTTTATCGAGGAAAAGATAGAGACGGGAATGGTGCTGCACGGCACTGAGGTCAAGAGCCTGCGCATGGGCAAATGCAGCATCAAGGAGGCTTTCATCCGCATAGACAACGGCGAGGTCTGGGTCTACGGATGTCATATTTCTCCTTATGAGAAAGGCAACATTTTCAATAAGGATCCTCTGCGTCCCAAGAAGCTTCTTATGCATCGCAGCCAGATAGATAAGCTGGCCGGTCAGATCAAGGAAAAGGGTTATACTCTTGTACCTTTGGAGGTGTATTTTTCCGGCGGACGTGCTAAAATGGAGATAGGCCTTGCAAGAGGCAAGAAGCTCTATGATAAGAGAGAAGACATAGCCAAGAAGGATATGAAGAGAGAGGCCGAGAGAGATTTCAAGGTAAGAAATCTGGGATAGTTAATTTAATAAGGGCCAGTCAAGGTTTCGACGGGGTTTTTGAAACTGGAGAAGCAAGCCGTTGCAACACGTTAATTGCAAAATTAAATTTAAACGCTAACGATAATTTAGCACTCGCTGCCTAGTTGCGGCGCGTCGCCCACAGTGCACTCACACGCAGTGGATACGGCGTCAAACATGTGAGAAACGACATACGCAAAGCTTTGAGCGTATGGGCGTATCATGAAGCTACTGAGGGTATGAGGCTGTGACCGGTCGCATATCCGAGGGAATGCAAATCAGTCACTAAGCTTGTAGAAGGACAGGGGATGGGGCTTCGGACACGGGTTCGACTCCCGTCTGGTCCACTAAAAGAAGGGACAGCCAAAAGGCTGTCCCTTTTTAGTGGATCGGACAAAAGTGGAAGGTGAGGGGAGAGGCATTTTTGGGCGAATGGGAGAAAAGTGTCATATATGCCCAAGAGGTAGTACAACTTTTGGGCGCCCGCGGCAGAAATGCGCTATACGCCCAAAAGGTAAGTCGCGAGACTTGTTATGTAAACTTAGATTGGGCGAATAGATGAAAAGTGTGCCATATGCCCAAAAGGTTGCCCCATTTTTGGGCGCCCGCGGCGGAAATGTGCTATACGCCCAAATCAATATTGTAGATTTGGGCAATCGCAAAATTTTGAATTGAGGTCGGAGCCCGACCCTGTAACCATAAACGGCAAAAAATACACATACTATGAAGCAACCCAAAAGCAGAGGCAGATGAAACGAAGCGTCCGCCCTCCCGAGGCAAAAGGCTGCAGCAGAGGCAATCGGAGACAGCGAGAAGGTCCGCACCTTAAACAGCGAGATCACCAAGACCGCCAAGATTACA
>R03__coassemble_463_pt1 | contig 23559 bp, 24 predicted proteins | sample R03__metabat2_low_PE_031 | metagenome-assembled genome bin R03
TGATATATATCAAGATTATTATAAGCCGCTGTGTTATATATCTTCTTTACATTGTCTCCCTTGCTGAATATATACTACTTGGTCCTTTGGATTTCCTCATCCGGCAGCAGATCCTTTACATCCACCACACCTATGCCGTCATGGGTATCCAGTGTCGTAAACTGCTTTCTCGGACATATCTTCAGCCAGTTCTTCAGATATTTAGTCTGCCCATAATATATACCGTTGATAAGCAGCATGGGCAGCGCAAAATCATATACGTAATAATCCTGTTCTGCTATCTTTTGCTGCATTGAATAATGCTCATGTATCTCCGGCAGAAGCTCCACATTGTAGGGCTTCACTATTTCGCCGCATTCTTCTAACAGTTCCCATACATCTGGCTCTATGAAAAAGCAGCTGCTTCCGGCCCTTTTGGTAGCGTACGCAAAAGCATCCAGTCTGATCATAGCCATGCCGTGTTCGCACAGATTCACCAGATTATCCCTGATAAATTCCTTTGCGGCCTTTGAGTTGCAGTTTATATCTATCTGCTCCTCATCAAAGGTACACCACACCTTTTCACTGCTGCCATCGGCAAAATGTGCTTCTGCGTAGGGAGCTCTGGGCTTTCTCTTATATATGGCATCCACCTCTTCTGCTGTAGGTTCGCCGTTCTCCCAGAAATCCTTGTATCTTATAAAAAGATCCCTGTATTTCGATGAATCCTTATTGGCCAGAAAATCCTTATAGTATTCACTTTGTGCGGATATGTGATTTATCATATAATCCGCCATCAGATAATAATCCTGTGACAGTGCCTCTATATCCGACCAGTCTCCGAATTTTTCATCCACAACATGGTAATCCATAGGAGCAAAGCCCCTGTCACCGGAAGAAGGGAAAAACGGAAGTATATGTATTCCCGCAACCGCCTCCTTAAAGTAGGCATCCATTATCCCTTTTAAATCCTTAAGATCATCGCCCATACTGTCAGCATAGGTGATAAGCATGCATTTGTTTTCCAATCTTTTCATTTTCAGTCGCCTTCTATTTAACAGCACCCGCTGTGATTCCTTCCACTATGTATTTCTGCATAAATATGTAGAGAATAAGGATTGGCAGCATCGCCAGCAATAATGAGGCCATGACAAGTCCCGTGTCGGTTGCATAGGTTCCGTAAAATACCTTTGCCGCGATTGGAAGTGTGTATAATTCCTTACGTCCCAGAACAAGGCTTGGTAAAAGATAATCATTCCAAAAGGCCATGGCGTCAATAATGGTTACCGTTGCCAGAGCCGGCTTGATCGTGGGAAATACTATTTGCCAAAAGGTCTGCCAGCTGTTGCAGCCGTCCAGCAATGATGCCTCTTCCAGGGAAATGGGAACATTTGTCTTGATTGCTCCGTGAAGTATGAAGGTAGCCATGGAAAGTGAAAATCCTATATGCATCACTATCAGGGTTACCCTGCTGTTGAGAATTCCCAGGATTCCTCCGTATAATGACACAAGCGGTATCATCAGCACCTGAAAGGGGATGACCATTGAAGCTACCATCAGCACAAACAGTGCCTTATTGACCTTCCAGTCGTTACGCACAATAAGATAAGCCGTCATGGAAGACAGTATAAGTGTTCCAATCGTCGCAAAGCTTGTAACTATAAGTGAATTTCCAAAGGCCTTAAAGAAATCCATTTTCTTAATGGCTGCAGGAAAATTTTCCAGAGTAAAACCGTGCTTTCCCACTAAGGAAAGGGGGCTTGCAGTAATATCCGCCTTTACCTTGAACGCATTGATGATAACCATGAAGAAAGGAAATACAAAGGCTATAAATACCAGTACAAGTACTATCAGCATAAGCGCGTGCTTGATCTTCTTATTTAATTCCGCCTGCTGATTTGTGATTTTTAACTCAGACTCCATTTTTGTTGCCGTCATGCCTGCACCTCTCCTTTCTTACCTACATATACCTGTATTCCACCTATGATCGCGCAGATCACAAAGAGAATAAGTGCCTCAGCCTGACCTGTGCCGTAATCCTTATTGATAAATGCCTGATTGTAAACCTTCATGGCGGCAAGTACGCTGTCTCCATAAGGATCTCCGTTGGTCAGGGAAAGGTTTACATCATATACCATGAAGCATCTTGTGATGGTAAGGAAAATACACTGTACAAAGGAAGATACCATAAGCGGTATGGAAATGTGTACCAGTGACTGTGCTCCATTGCAGCCGTCAATCTGCGCTGCCTCAAGCACATCTGCGGATACGCTCATAAATCCCGCCACATATATCAACATCATATAGCCCGCATACTGCCATACTGACACGATTATCAGCGCTATGATCGCTCCCGTTCCTGAGGCTAACAGAGATTTGACCTTGCCACCGCTGATTGCCTCTCCCAGGGACACAAAAGCCTTATTAAATACAAATTTCCACACGTATCCCAGAACTATTCCTCCTATGAGGTTGGGAATGAAAAATCCCGCTCTGAAGAAGTTCTGGCCCTTGACTCCGCTTGTGACCATGTATGCCAGCAAAAAAGCAACTGTATTTACCAGAACAACCGCAATGGCTGCATAGATAAAAGTCCTGCCCAGTGATATCCAGTAACCGCTGTCCTTAAATGCCGTTATGTAATTCTGTACTCCCACAAAAGGCTTTTCCCTGGATACCCCATCCCAGCTGGTAAATGTCAGATACAGGCCATAGAAGAACGGAACTATAACAACCATCAGAAATATGACTGTTGCAAGACCCGCAAACATCAAGTATTGCTTTACCTTATACCCCATTTTTGTTGTTCTCATAAAAACCTTCTTTCTTAAATCCTTTAAAAATTTGGGCCCCAAACGGGGCCCAAAAGCAAATCATCAGTGCTCTATAGGTGTAGCTCCCTTGAAGTAGTCTTCGACCTTAGACGCAAGTTCTGTACGATCCATAGCCTCATCCAGATATTTCTGCATTATTTCCTGACCTACTACAGTCATGTGATCATCAGGAAGATAAGGATAGTTGTCTATAAGGGCATTGGCATCTGCATAGGCCTTAACCGATGCGGAAAGCGGATCCAGAGAGGATGCATCAATATTGTCAAAAGCAGGAACAAGTGCACACTCATCTGTAAGGAATGAATTTCCTTCAGTATCGAATACTATCCAATTAAGGAAATCCAGCGCAACCTGTCTCTGTGCATCGCTTGTGGCGTCTGACGAATCCACAAAGATATACTTGGAACCGCCTCCTACCAGCTTTTCATTTGTACCGTCTGTGGTGTTCTGTGGTACAGGCATGATTCCCATATTCTCCGAATAATCATACTGGTTGATCACTGACCAGTCCCAGTTACCTCCGAACATGAAAGCAATCTGTCCTTCAGCCAGCATCATTTCTGTCTCTTCACGATCCGCATTTGCTGCCGAACCTCTTGCATAGTTGTAGGCGATCAATGTATCAAAGGAATCCATTAATGAATTAAATTTCTCGTTTGTATCCAGATCCTCGCTTCCGGCAAGAAGACCGTTTACAAAGGCATCAGGATCATCCTGCTGCTCATAAACCTCTGCAAAGTAATGAGCTCCCAGTGACCAGTACTCTGACAGTACACCTACGGGAGACTCCATACCACCGGCTACCAGTTCATCAAGCAAAGCCTGGAAATCATCCAGCGAAGCCACTGAAGCAGGATCAAATGTCTCACCTGTAATAGCCTCTATTGCATCGGCGTTGTAGATGATTCCTCTTGCTTCCACACAGAAGGGGAAGCCTGCAAGCTTTCCGTTGACTGTGATGCCCAGATTGGTATGTTCAGCCCAATCCTCACCGCTGAGATCATAGGCATAATCATCAGCCAGTGAATAAATGTCCTTTGCATCCACCATTGTTAATGTGTAGGGATCGTTAGATGCATATCTTGTTGCAACCTGTGATGCAACTGTGGTGTCTGTGTCTGCGTTGTACACCTCTATGGTCACACCGCTCTTTTCGGAATAAGCCTCAGCCATTTCCTCCATCTGTGTCTGGATCTCTGTCTTTGAATTTAAGATTGTGACAGTTACTCCGGACAGATCAACGTTCTCTTCGTTTTCTTCGCTATCTTCTGCCTCAGCCTGTGATGTTGTCCCGGTTGTGTCAGTGGCAGACTCTGTGGTGTCTGTGCTGCTTCCACATGCCATGAGTGAAACAGCCATCATGCCTCCCATCAGGATTGCAAGTACTCTCTTTTTCATTCCTCTTATAACCCTCCTTCGTTTTAGGTTTGTTTGTGTTGTGTTTGCATTTTGAATATTATCATCTGCCACGCTGTATGTCAACCGCTTGACATATATATTTTTTATATTTCCAATGTTTTTGTAGAAATTGCACTAATTGAAGAATTTGTAATTGTGCTATTATTCCATGACATTTCCCGATTTGGCATTTTCTTGGGTGTGTCAATCGGTAGACATGTCTGTTGAAATTTTATTCTTATGCCGATTTTCTTGAAAAAATTGCGTGATTTTTTTCCGATACAACAACACTCTGATATGATTTTTAGATGATCACGGATGCAGGATCCGGACAACAAAAAAGGAATCACTTTCGTGATTCCTTTAGCAGCGGTACAAGGATTCGAACCTTGAAAATGACGGAGTCAGAGTCCGTTGCCTTACCATTTGGCGATACCGCTATATTCAAGTGCCTCTGCAAGGCACTTGCTTATATTACATCATTATCAGTTGAAATGCAAGCATTTTTTTACACTTCAAAGATCAAATCCGCGTATGTGGGGAATGGCCAGTACTCCTTACCCACCATTACCTCCAGAGCATCTGCCGGCTTGCGGAGTGCATCCATAGCCGGAACAATGGTATTCCTATAGTAAAAGGCCTGTTCCTTTCCTCTGGCCATGGAAGATCCCTCAGCCTCGCTGTCCTTAAGCGCTGTAAGAGCCTTGTTCATTTCAGTCAGCTTGTCTGTTACGGCCTCAAGCATATCCTTTGTGGTCCTTGCATCGACTCCGGCATTTTTCAGCTTGATCACCGTATCAGCCAGCATATTGCTGTACTCTATCACTGCAGGTATTATCTGTTTTCTTGCCATATCTATCATGGTCAGGGCTTCGATATTTATGGTCTTGGCGTACTGCTCATACAGTATTTCAGCCCTGGATTCCAATTCAGCCTGAGTGTATATACCGAATTTTTCAAAGAGCTTTATGGATTTTTCAGTAGTAAGGGCACTTACAGCCTCTACCATTGAAGGTATATTAGGCAGTCCCCGTCTTTCGGCCTCCTTCACCCATTCAGGCGAATAACCGTCTCCGTTAAAGATAACTCTTCTGTGCTTTGTCAGATATTCCTTGATAAGATCGTGAACCGCTTCATCGAAATTATCCGCTGCTTCCAGCCTGTCAGCTGCCTCACAGAAAGCCTCTGCCACTATGGCATTCAATGTGGTATTGGGGCTTCCTATGGAATCCTCACTGCCTACCATACGGAACTCAAACTTATTACCGGTAAAGGCAAAGGGAGAAGTTCTGTTGCGGTCCGTAGCATCTATTTCAAAATCCGGCAGAGTGGATACACCTGTCTGCAGTGTACCACCTTCTATAAGATTTTCGGCCTGGCCGGTCTCAACTAACTGCTTGACCACATCATCCAGCTGTGAACCCAGGAATACGGAAATGATGGCCGGAGGCGCTTCGCAGCCACCCAGTCTGTGATCATTTCCCACATTGGACGCACTCTGCCGCAGGAGATCTGCATGTGTATCCACAGCCTTTAAAATACAGGCCAGCACGAGCAAAAACTGGATATTTTCATTGGGTGTTTCACCGGGCTCCAGAAGATTGACACCATTATCGGTCACTATAGACCAGTTGTCATGCTTACCCGAACCGTTTATTCCATCAAAAGGCTTTTCATGGAGAAGACATCTCAATCCATGCTGCCCTGCCACACGCTTTAGGGTCTCCATGACCAGCTGATTGTGGTCAACCGCAATATTGGCCTGCTCGTAGATAGGCGCCAGTTCATGCTGGGCAGGCGCCACCTCATTATGCTGGGTCTTGGCAGTAACTCCCAGCTTCCAAAGCTCTATATTTACATCGTGCATAAAGGCACCGATGCGTTCCCTTATGACGCCGAAATAATGATCGTCCATCTCCTGACCCTTGGGCGCGGGAGCACCGAAGAGCGTTCTTCCCGAGAAGATCAGGTCTTCTCTTTCAAGTGCCTTCTGCTGGTCTACCAGGAAATATTCCTGTTCTGCACCAACGCTGGCCGTAACCTTGCTCGCTTCAGTATTGCCAAACAGACGCACGATCCTGACTGCCTGCTTGCTCAATGCCTCCATTGAACGCAGCAGAGGTGTCTTTTTATCCAAGGCTTCTCCTGTATATGAGCAGAAAGCTGTGGGAATACATAAGGTAGGACCTGTTGCCGTTTCTTTGATAAAGGCCGGGGAAGTAATATCCCAGGCCGTATAGCCTCTTGCCTCAAAGGTTGCTCTTAAGCCGCCTGAGGGGAAAGAAGATGCATCCGGCTCACCCTTTATCAGCTCCTTACCTTTGAATTCCATGATCATCCGGCCATCTGACTTGGGATGTGTAACAAAGGCATCATGCTTTTCGGCTGTTATACCTGTAAGAGGCTGGAACCAGTGGGTATAATGGGTAGCGCCCTTCTCTATGGCCCAGTCCTTCATTGCGGAGGCAATTATATCAGCCGTCTTAAGCGACAGTTCTCCTCCGTTCTCAATAACGTACTCTACCTCCTTGTAGGTTTCCTCGGGCAACAGACGCTTCATTGTACCCATGGTAAACACATTGGAGGCAAATAATTCCTCTACGTTCATGCTAAATTCTCCTATTTTACACTTTCTATCCTATACCGCTAATCTAATGCGACCGGCTCTTCTTCCTGCCTGCGCAGTATATCAAATTCATCCAGACTGACTCCGACATCCACTGCAAACTTTTGCTTGGGATGAGGCACGCTGTCCACTTCCATTCCCTGATCATCCACCAGCCTTTGCACGCATACCACTACATTTCTTCCGTCCGGCTTCATGACCTCTATGGTCTCTCCTACCGAGAACTTATTTCTCTGTTCCATTGTATAGAGCCCTTCGGCATTTTTAGGCCCCACCAGTCCCAGATAAGTATATCCCTTCTCGTAGGTATTGTTGTCATAGATCTGAGCTTCCTCACTAGGCTTACCATAGAAAAATCCTGTTGTAAACTGTCGATATGTACAAGATTTTATCTGCTCCCTGTACCAGCTCATGTTATCCAGATACTTTTGAGGACTCTCAAGATAATCATCTATGGCTTTCCTGTAGGTTCTGGCTACCGTTGCCACATACAAGGCTGTCTTCATACGTCCCTCGATCTTGAAGCTGTCTATTCCCGCTTCGATCAGATCCCCTATATGCTCGATCATGCACAAGTCCTTTGAATTGAATATATAGGTTCCTCTTTCATTTTCATAGACCGGAAGATACTGTCCGGGCCTTTCCTCTTCCACCACAGAGTATTTCCATCTGCAGGGATGTGTGCAGGCCCCCTGGTTCGCATCACGGCCTGTAAAATAATTGCTCAGCAGGCACCTGCCGGAATATGAAATGCACATGGCACCGTGGATGAAGGTTTCTATCTCCATCTCTTCCGGTATCTGTTCCCTTATCTGTCTGATCTCCCTAAGAGACAGTTCCCGGGCGGAGACCACCCTCCTGGCCCCCTGCTGCCACCAGAACCTGTAGGTCAGGTAATTGGTGTTGTTGGCCTGTGTGGAAATATGTATCTCAATCTCAGGGCATACCTCTTTTGCTATGGTAAACATTCCCGGATCCGATATGATAAGAGCATCCGGCTTTATCTCTTTCAATTCCAGAAAATATTCCCTTGCGCCCTCCAGATCATTATTATGAGCCAGAATATTGGCGGTTACATACACCTTTACCCCGTGTTCATGGGCAAATTTAATGCCCTCGTCCATTTCGGGCATGGAAAAATTTTTCGCCTTTGCCCTTAGTCCGAAGGCTTCTCCGCCGATATAAACTGCATCGGCTCCGTATATAACTGCGGTTTTCAGCACCTCCAAGCTGCTTGCAGGTACAAGTAATTCAGGTTTTTTCATTTTTGTCCGTTCTTAACGCTTACTGTTATGCCATCTCCTACAGGCAGTATGGCCGTGGTAAGCATATCATTGTGCTTTAGTTCATACAGATATTCGCGCATCCTGTTGTGGATAGTGCGATTGCGCCTCTCAATGGCATATTTGCTCTCAATAATATCCCCATCCTGCAGCACATTATCAGATACCAGGATGCCTCCGTCCCCAAGTAATCTCAATATCTGCGGCAGGAAATGGATATACTGCCCCTTTGCCGCATCCATAAATATAAAGTCATATTCTCCCTCAAGAGTGGGCATTATATCTGTCGCATCGCCCTCTAACAGGGTGATGCTTCCATTCGTATCATATTTGTCAAAATTTGCCCTGGCCTGCTCTATCCTCGGGGGATAATTCTCAATAGTAGTTATTTTACAGTCGGCTGCACTGTATTCTCTCATCAGGAGTGCGGAAAAGCCTATAGCCGTGCCTACCTCCAGTATCCTGCCCGGTCTGTGCGCCTTCATCATATACCTTAAATAAGCCTGCATATCCTTTCGGATAATGGGCACCTCCGTTGACAGGGCAAATGCTTCCAGCTCCTCCAGATAATCCGGCAGTCCTCCATCCAGGGAATTTATAAATGACACGGTTCTTGCATCTACCACTATTCACCAACCTCATCTGATTCAGTCACTTCATCTGCAGATCCGTCCATAGTAACATATACCTCAGCCTGAGAGTCATCCATGGACTCAGTTCCTATCATTTCCTCATCCGAATTGTAAAGCAGGTCCTCTTCATCGTCAGTTTCCACTGCCTCCCCTGCCATTACGGTTATCATTTCCTCAGCGGTCATGGCTGTGCTCAGGTTATACTTACCTGCCTTTATATCTCCATGATGCTCACTTACCAGTTCCTGCAGCACAAAGAGCTTTCCATCCCTGATAAGCCCCTTATTCTCCAGCATTTCTCCCAATTCGGTAGTGGATGTGTCCTCACCCACCGTCACGCTGACAACTCTGCCCTCCGTGCTGGATACAGGTTCCTCTGAAAACAGCCTGTAGCCGTAATCATAAGCTATTGCCACATATTTATATATGAACATTACCACTATAATCGCAACCACTACCTTCACTGCAACCGAAAATACTGATGCGACTATCTCTTTTACATTCATGGCATACCCTTCTAAACTTCGTGAATGATTGATATTATCATAGGACGACGCTTGGTCTTTTTCCATACGTAATCCTGGAGATTCTCCTTAATGACCGATTTGATCTTGCCCCAGTCCGTTATACCTCTGTCAAGCAGGTCTGTTACGGCCTCATAAAGCAGGATTGTTGCCTCTTCCATCAGCTCATCCGATTCCTTGACATACACAAAACCTCTTGACACAATATCCGGTCCCGCAAGCAGTTCACCGCTGGCCTGATCCAGCACCAGCCCGACCACCATGATTCCATGCTCGGAAAGTATCTGTCTGTCTCTTAAGACCACATTTCCCACATCTCCGACACCCAGGCCGTCCACATAGATGTCTCCCACAGGCACCTTTCCGGTCACCTTTGCATCATTGTCATCCAGCTCCAGCACGTCACCTGATGACAGGATAAATATATTATCCTTGGGAATGCCAAGGTCCATTGCCAGTCTGCTCTGCGCCTTGAGATGCTTGTATTCGCCATGTACCGGTATTGCATACTTGGGTCTGACCAGGGTGTAGATAAGCTTGATCTCTTCCTGACAGGCATGCCCTGACACGTGGGTATCCTGGAATATCACCTCTGCCCCCTTCATGGACAGCTCATTGATGATCTTAGTAACCGCCTTTTCATTACCGGGTATGGGATTTGATGAGAAAATAATGGTGTCTCTCGGCCCTATGGTAATCTTCTTATGGATATCGGCTGCCATACGACTTAAGGCTGCCATACTCTCTCCCTGGGATCCTGTAGTTATGATACAGGTCTTCTCCTCAGGATAATTCTTCAGCTGCTCAATAGGGATCAGCGTATTCGGCGGAACATTTACATAACCCATTTCCTGGGCAGTCTCTATAATGTTGACCATGCTCCTGCCTTCAAGCACTACCTTGCGCTCATATCTGTAGGCAGAGTTGATTATCTGCTGCACTCTGTCCACATTGGAAGCAAAGGTAGCTATGATCAGTCTGCTGCTGACATGCTCAGCAAAAATGGTATCAAATACCTTACCCAGTGTACGCTCCGACTGGGTAAATCCGGGACGTTCCGCATTGGTACTGTCGCACATAAGTGCCAAAACGCCCTTATGTCCCAGCTCCGCAAATCTTTGCAGGTCAATGGCATCTCCATACACGGGTGTATAATCAACCTTAAAATCACCCGTATGGATCACTGTTCCGGCAGGGGAATATATAGCCAGCGCTGCCGCATCCACAATACTGTGATTTGTCTTGATGAATTCTATTCTGAAAGCACCGAGATTTATATGCTGTCCGAATTTAACTACCTTTCTCTTGACCTGATTTTTCAGGCCATGCTCCTCAAGCTTGTGATCTATCAGACCAATGGTCAGCTTGGTTGCATATATAGGTGCATTTATCTCCTTTAGTATATAGGGTAATGCTCCGATATGATCCTCATGTCCGTGTGTAATGATAAAACCCTTGAATTTATCTATGTTATTCTTCAAATATGTCACATCAGGTATCACAAGGTCGATACCCAGCATATCATCAGAAGGGAAGCTAAGGCCGCAATCCACTACAATGATACTGTCCTCATATTCGAACGCCGTAATATTCATACCTATCTGCTCAAGTCCGCCTAAGGGTATGATCTTCAGCTTACCTGTATTTATTTCTTTTTTCACTCTTTTACCTCTAAAAACTAGTCCGATACGAACTTCACATCCTCCAGGAGGTCCTCAAATACCCCTGCAACTGCCTTAAGTTCCGTATCATCATCTACGATGGCATAGACAGCTTCCTTTTCTTCAGGTTTGGACATATCCTTAAGAATAAGAGCCTCTCCATCGCCTTCCTCAAAATCCGTTACCAATATATAATCTGTTCCCGATATCCTGGTCTGTTCCAACACATAGAATTCTACCGGCTCGTCCCCATCCGGACAAAATGTTACCTTCTCAAGCTTCATATTCAACCTCTATTTGTTCGCTATGCTATCCAGATACTCCTGCAAAATAAACTGAGCTGCAATCTGATCCACATATTTTTTGCGGTCTTCTCTGCGCACGCCGGATTCCATGAGCACCTCGTCTGCTGCAACCGTGGTAAGACGTTCATCCCACAATATGACCTCCAGTCCGGTCCTGCGTTCCAGTTTATCTTTGAATTCTTCACTGATAAGGGCCCTTTCTCCCACGGAATCATTCATATTCCTGGGATATCCCAGAATGATGCGTTCCACTCCGTGTTCCTCGATCAGTTCCTCTATTCTGGCAAGGCTTTTCCTTAATTTGTTTGGATCCTTTCTGGTAATAGTTTCCACCGGCTGGGCAGTAATAAGCAGGGCATCGCTCATTGCCACACCAATGGTTTTGCTTCCCAGATCCAAGCCCATTATCTTCATATTTTCTACCAGTTGTTCTTCTTGATATATTCCCTTAACAGTTCTTCCACCAGTTCATCACGCTCCACCTTAAGGATCATGCTCCTGGCATTGTTATGGCTGGTTATATAAGTAGGATCCCCACTCATAACATAACCGACTATCTGATTGACCGGATCGTAGCCCTTCTCCATCATAGCCTCATATACCATTTCCAATATGATCTTTACACTGGTTTCCTTTTCAGCCTCAACCTTAAAAAATTGTGTATTTCCTAATTCTGCCATATTTGCTCCTTTAATTTATGTAAACAATTCCACCTTTCATAATAACATTATCAGCCTTCCTTTTTCAATAATAATATATCATTTTCCAAAAAGCCCTCTGCTACTGCTGTCACGAACTGATTGTCCTCCAGTTCTCCCGGCACTGCTGCGTAAACGTAATCCGCAGTATGCCCCAATGTATACAGCTTTCCCTTTATCATCCTGCTTTCTTCCGTAAGCACTGTGACATTTTTCCCGATAAGCTCCTCTCTGAAGCGTCTTGAATACAGTTCGTTTTTTACGGAAAGCACATCGCTCCTTTCGGCCTTGACTGCATCAGTCAACTGACCGTCCATATTTGCTGCCACTGTACCTTTACGCTTGGAATATTTAAAGAGATGTGTCTCATAAAATCTCACCTCGTCCAGGTATGCGGCGGTTTTTTCAAATTCTTCTTCAGTTTCTCCGGGAAATCCTACTATGATATCGGTTGTTATGGCCGGATGCTCATAGTAAGACCTTATCATCTCTACCCTGTGAAGATAATCCTGTGTAGTATAATGCCTGTTCATCCTCTTTAAGGTTTCATCGCAGCCGCTTTGGAGGGACAGATGAAAATGTGGGCATACCTTGGGGTTGTCACTGATTCTCTTCAGAAATTCCTCTGTTATGACTCTGGGCTCCAGTGAGCCCAGCCTGATACGCTCTATGGAAGGAATATCCGATACCCGGTCTATGACCTCAAGCAGATCCCTATTGGTATATTCCCCCTTATCGGCCAGACTGTTGTAGGAGGGAGTCTTTCCCTCAGCATCCTTATGTCTGTCCAGACCATAGGAACTTAAATGTATACCTGTCAGCACCATTTCCTTATAACCGCCCAAGGCCAGGGTCTCCACTTCCTTAACTATATCTTCCAAATCCCTCGACCTGATACGTCCCCTTGCATAGGGAATTATGCAGTAGGTACAGAACTGATTGCAGCCATCCTGGATCTTTATATCTACTCTGGTGCGTTCACTGCTGTAGCATAAAGCGCCCTGCTCATATTCGGGCTCTTTTCCAAGGTCCTCTACCACTCTGTCCTGACTGTGGTCTTTCAAATATCCCTCTATGATACCCACAATATCCGACTTATGATTATTTCCCACAATTATATCTACAGTTTCATCCCTTCCTGACAGCTCCGTATCAGTCTGGGCATAACATCCCACAGCCACCACTATGGCCTGTGGATTTAGTTTTTTTGCCTTATGCAGCATTTGCCTGCTTTTTCTGTCTGCAATATTGGTTACACTACAGGTGTTTACTATATAGATATCTGCTTTTTCACTAAAGGGCACTATCTCATACCCTGCCTTTTCCATACTCTGTTGCATTATCTGAAACTCGTAAGTATTTACTTTACATCCCAGATTATGAAATGCCGCTTTTAACATAATTGTTTTCCTATTTTAATCGTTTGTGCTTATTGACTTTTTTATTGCTCACGTTTAAGATTACCTTATGTGATTAAGATTATGATCAAGGAGGAACTATACATGAAAACAGTTCAGATCTCATTGAATTCTATTGATAAGGTTAAATCATTTGTTAATGATATCACCAAGTTCAACTGCGATTTTGATTTAGTATCAGGCAGATACGTAATCGATGCAAAGTCTATTATGGGTATCTTCAGCTTGGATCTTTCTAAGCCCATCGATCTCAATATCCATGCGGAAGAAGAGGTTGATGCAGTTCTTGAAGCTCTCAAGCCTTATATGATCTAATATCTCATATAGCAGATAACGCAAGGCCTTCGCAGGTCTTGCGTTTTTTTATTTCTATTCTGTCTTCACTACCATTGTTTCCCTGGTCTCCAAAGCAGTTTTCATCAAATCATCGATCACATCATCCAGGTGCTTTTCATGTCTCTTGATGATCTCCAGATTGGGCTTTGTAACAGGATGCTTTGCCACAAATATGGTACAGCAGTCCTCGAAGGGCAGTATGGAGGTCTCATAAGTGCCTATTTTATAGGAAATATCCACTATTTCCTGCTTATCCATACCAATGCAGGGCCTGTATACAGGCAAAGTACATACCTCATTGGTGCATGCCAGGGAGTGCATGGTCTGACTTGCTACCTGACCTATGCTTTCTCCGGTTATAAGTCCAAGGCATTCCGTATCCTTTGCTATACTCTCGGCTATACGCATCATATATCTTCTCATGATTATGGTCAGCTCATCATGGGGGCATTTCTCATAGATTGCCAGCTGTATGTCTGTAAAATTAATGATATGCAGATATACCGGTCCGCTGTACTTGCTCACCTGTCTTGCAAGATCCACAACCTTTTGCTTTGCCCTTTCAGAGGTATACGGGGGCGCATGGAAATATACCGCGTCAATCTTGACGCCTCTCTTGCTTATCATATAACCCGCCACAGGCGAATCAATACCGCCGGAAAGCAGAAGCATGGCTTTTCCATTGGTGCCCACGGGCATACCGCCGGGACCGGGAATGATCTGTGAGTAGACGTATATATTTTCCCTTACCTCCACATAAAGACTTATTGCGGGATTATGCACATCCACTCTTATTTCAGGAAATGCATTAAGTATGGCCTCTCCGATGGCGGCATTCAGCTCCATTGTATTGAGGGGATAGGTCTTGCGTGATCTTCTGGCAAATACCTTAAAGGTAGTATTTTTATCAGGATAAGCCTTGTCCATATAATCCACAATGACCCTACACAGATTGTCAAAGTCCTGATCTTCAACTGTTATCATGGGACATATTCCCGACACACCGAAGACGGTCTGCAGATTTTCGATCAGCTCATCGTAGTCAAACTCGCTTACTGCGTCAACATATATCCTTCCCTCGGCCTTTCTTACCTCAAAGCTGCCTTCAACTCTTTTGCAGGCATACTTTATCTGCTGCACAAGAGCATTTTCAAACAGGTATCTGTTCTTTCCCTTTATGCCGATTTCAGCATATTTAATAAGAAATGATGTGTAATTCATGATAAATCTCCTAATGTCTGGTGTATCTGCGCAGCATCGGCAGTAGTTCCTTCATAACTTCTATGCAATAATCCACTTCCTCGAAAGTGTTCATTTCACAAAGACTGAACCTTATGGTGGAATCAAGCAGTTTCTGATCCACGCCTATTGCCTTCAGCGTGGAACTGATAGCCGGCTTGTTAGAGGCACATGCACTGCCCGAGGACACATATATCCCTTTTTCCTCCAGGGCATGCAGCAGCACTTCACTCCTGATCCCTGCTACCGACAGACTGACAATGTGAGGAGCGGAATCCCGCCCTCTAAGACCATTGATCTTAACATCCTCAAGCTTAAGAAGGCCTTCACTAAGTCTTTCCTTGAGTTCATACATTTTACTGATCTTACTGTCAAAGTCATCATAAATGAGTTCGACGGCCCTGGCCATTCCTGCTATTGCAGGCACATTTTCCGTACCCGAGCGCATGCCCTTCTGCTGGCCTCCGCCCCATATGATCGGATGTATTTTAACCTTATCTCCTATGTACAAAAATCCTATGCCTTTGGGTCCGTGTATCTTGTGCGCACTTACCGACAAAAGGTCTATACCTGCTTTTTTAGGATATATGCGCCATTTCCCATAACCCTGTACAGCATCCACATGAAATAATATGTTGGGATTATAAGCCTTGATAATCTGCGACGCTTCCATAAGGGGCTGCAATGAACCTATCTCATTATTGGTATGCATGATCGACACCAGTATGGTATCCGGCCTCAATGCATTTTTAAGTTCCTCAAGTCTGATGCGTCCATACTCGTCCACCCCCAGATAGGTGACCTCATAGCCCTCCTCTTCCAGATGTCTGCAGGGCTCCAGAATGGCAGGATGCTCTATAGCCGTTGTGATTATATGCTTACCGGAGCGCTTATTTGCTGATGCACATCCCAGAATGGTCATATTATCCGATTCGGTACCGCCCGAGGTAAACAATATATTTTTCTCATCAACCTTGAGACTTTTTGCTATTATTTCTTTGGCTGATCTGATGTATTTTTCGGCATCAAGCCCTTTTTGGTGCATACTTGAAGGATTCCCGTAGTCCTCCAGCATTACCCGGCTCATTAACTCGACCACCTCGGGATATACCCTGGTAGTTGCGGAATTGTCCATATAACATTCCATAATCTATCCCTCTAAATGATACATTAGTATACTCATAAGCGTGAGTCCCGCGGTTTCCGTACGGAGTATCCTTTTTCCCAAAGTGATCTCCTTAAAACCCTCTGTCTTGGCTGCGGCAAGTTCATCTTCAGCTATGCCGCCCTCAGGTCCTATAATAAATCCTATGCTCTGTCCGGGCCTGATGCTGTCTATCAGCCCTTTGGTATATTCCATACCCTCGGCCATTTCATAGGGTATAAGCTTAACATCCAGACCTGCAGCATATTCCAGAGCCTGCTTAAAACTCAACAGTTCATGTACCACCGGCACTATTGAGCGCTTGCTCTGTTTGGCAGCAGCTCTGGCTATTTCCTGCCATCTTTGCACCTTCCCCGCAGCTCTTTTTGCATCCAGTTTGACCACTGACCTGCTCATAGCTACCGGTATGATCTCGTAAGCGCCCAGTTCCACGCACTTTTGGATTATCAACTCCATCTTGTCGCTCTTGGGCAATCCCTGAAAAATATACACCTTTGAGGGCAGTTCTATATTGTCTTCTTTAATAAAGCGAAGAGAGCATATCACCTCTTCGCCTATTTCTTCTATCCCACAGCGGTATTCTTTTTGGTCTATGCCATTGCTGACACTTATCTCATCTCCCACCGACATACGAAGGACATTTTTTATGTGATTCACATCACTGCCACGAATGACAATACGCTTGCCCTGTATATCCTCGGGATCAACAAAAAACTGATACATTTACTTCTGTCCTGTTACGCTTACCCATTCGCCCTGATAACTGACATCAATAACCTTAAGTCCCGCCTGCTCCATGGCCGCGATCACCTGATGCTCTTTATCTCCGTCATTGATTATACCGGAGGTAATGTATACTGCGCCCGGCTTCATCCTGTCTACCACAACCGGTGTTAACTCCACCAGTACCCCGGCCAATATATTTGCCAGCACTATATCATAGCATTCAAAACCAGCCTGTTCCTGCACCGCTTTGTCACTGATTATATTACCTATCACCATCTGAAATTTATCAGCCGTGATATTGTTTTTAATCATATTATCCTCAACAGCGCCTACCGCACAGGGATCCAGGTCAGTACCAAAGGCATGCTTCGCTCCGTACATAATTGCCAGAATAGCAAGTATACCGCTGCCGGTGCCCACATCCAGTACCTCACTGTCAGGGTTTATATATTTTTTCATCTGCTTCACGCATAACTGTGTCGTATCATGAAGCCCTGTTCCGAAGGCAGTTCCCGGATCAATACGCAGGATCATCTTATCCTTGTCCTTGTCACTGACTTCCTCCCATGAAGGTATTACCAGCAGATCATCTATGTAAAACTGATGAAAATACTTCTTCCAATTGTTGATCCAGTCCAGGTCTTCGGTCTCGTCAACCGTAATACTGCCTTCGCCGATATCAAGAAATTCTCTTATATCATCCAACTGCACCTTGACCTCTTCGATCAGAGCCGGTATATCTGTCCCGGCATCCTCCTCCACAAAAAAGCTTAAGTAGGCTATGCCGTCATCTGCTTCCGTTTCAGGCAGGATATCCACGAACATCTGCTCTTTTTCAAGGGGCGTCAAAGGAATCTTATCCTCTATCTGGGCGCCCTCCAGTCCTATATCATACAGGCTGCTGATTATAATATCCTCAGCCTCTGTTGTTGTCTTGATTCTGATTCTGGTCCACTTCATGATCAACCTACTCTAACATATAATTATCTATAATACTCCAGATCTGGGAATTCTCAAAGCCAAGCTGCCATTCAGCCACTCCTGCCAAGTCATGTGCCTCCATTACATCCAGTTTGGCATCAATGGATTCCGCATCCTCCAGCCACACCTGATAGAAGGTGTCCCCAATCTGTATTTCACCGTAATTCTGACAGCATTCTGCATCCCAGTAGGTCTCCACACCATTCTGGCTCACAAAATTGGCTGCCGCATCCATGCCCAGAGCTTCACTGGTCACGCTTCCACCCACGGTCTTCCATACTCTGGTATAAAAGGGGATGGCATTTATTACCTTTTCAGCGGGTACCTCTTCAAGGGTGGTCTCTATTCCGTCAAGGACATAACCTATGGAAGCAACAGAACCTGCTACACCTCCGCTGCCCCAATGCTCATCATATCCCATGATTATAACATAATCCGCCACAACTCCCTGTTCCTTACGGTTATAATGCTCACTTGAAGCATTGGGAACGTAATTATCTACTGACAGTACCAGCCCTTCCTCTCTGCAGCGGATGGACATCTCTCTTATAAATTCTACATAATGCTCTCCTGCTTCGTAGGCTATCTGCTCAAAATCCAGATTGATTCCGTCTGCCCCCACAGCCTTCAGATCATTTATAAGGCTGTCCTCAAGTGCAAGTCTTCTGGAGGTATAGGACATGATCTCCAGAGTGCTTACATTTGCATCAAAATTATCAAGCAGGGGCCATACTTCCAGTCCCTTGGCATGAGCCTTCTCCACATAGCTTGCAGAAGCAAAGCTGGTATAATTACCATTATTATCTGTCAGCGAGAACCAAGTAGGCGATATTACATTCATACTGCCCACATTTGCCGTAACCTCATCCAGTGTATCATTACCCGCCTGTGCATAAATAGCATGCCAGCCCATATTTATCTTATGATCTCTGACCTGAGACGTATATTCAGGCTCCACGTAATCCGTAACCGGCAATTCCTCAACCGTAGACTGCGCACTCAGAAATTTGGTCTCGACATAACCCATGATCGCATCGCTTGTCTTGACCTTGACCCAGGTATCCAGCTCTTCCAGTACCGTAACCTCCTCGCCTGAACTGATTTCTCTCAGGATCGGGCTCTTGACGCCGCCTCTGTACCTTACGGCTGTATTCTTCTTAATAGTTGCGGTTGTCTTCTCTCCCCACTCTGTACGAAGCTGTATTCTGCTCGGATTCTCAAAATATTCATATGAGAAATTGGTATAAAGCTTTACATATTCCAAAGCCACATATACCGTATCATCCCTTACAACGGTAATAGGGTATGAGGTCACCTTTTCCTCGCCGGCTATATCATATGAAGACGAGCCCAGCTGACTCTTGATCAGCTCCGTCGGTGTAGTATATATCAGCCATTTTTCATTATTATCCAGATAAAATCTGTCATTTAATAATTCCTGCACCGAATCGAAATCCAGATAAACATTACCTTCTATGAGCTTTGCTTTGGTATCTATCTTTTCATTCTGCAGAACAATAGCAACCTCATCAGCTCCTGACAGACTATAATACTCATTCATATCCATTGTTTCCTTGGAATATGAATACTTCTCGTAGGCCTTTCCTCCCACCAGCCCGATTACGACCAATATGATCAGAAAAATTGCTATAAGCGTAGGTAAAAACTTTTTCATTCCAATACTCCTAACTTCCCGGCCTCTTTAAGGCTCATGATATGTGCCAGTTCCTTGAAACTGACACATATACGGCCTTATTATATCAGTTTTTTAATCTATCGTCATTACTTTTCGGCGATATCTCGCTCACAGCCCGTCATATCGGAAATTCCGGCTGATATTTGATTATTTGTTGATAGTAGGCACTGATTTAGTAAGCGTTTGCTCTTCTTACTTCACCATACCAGATTTCTTTTATTTCTCCCATGTCATTTTTAACTATAAACTCAGGCATATATCTGGCTGAATCATTGACCCTCTGCACCCTTAAGATGTCCTCTATGGTTGCCTCGGTTGTTCCCTGATAAAGCTTTATTCCCTGTTCCACGGCTACTTCCAGCATAGCCTTCAAACGACTTGTGTTATCTGTCATACAGATTTACCTCCTTAATGTGCTCCCCTCCAAAAGAAGATTCGTGATATATGGAGCATTAACTATGTAACAACGATCATTAAATCAAAGAAAGTGTGCGCCAGATGTGTAAAATTTGACTCAATTCTGAAAACTACCTAAACTTGTAAAAATAAAAATATCCCCTTGGATCATTTTGAGTTATTTAAAAAAGGAAAAATTTACGGTATCTGTCTTATATATACTGACGAAAGTATTAATCTTGTGTATTTACCTTGGATTAATGTTACACTATAAGACAAAAAATGAAATTATAAGTTTTGATAGGGACAACGCGTATATCCCACATCCGAAGTACCTAAGGTACCAGAAAATGAATTGAATTGAATCGATGCTCGGCCCTCCTCCTTTACGGATTATCCGACGCATCTTTCTGATAGGATTATATATAACCGAATTGTGAAAATCAAGGGTTTTTGAAAAAAAATGCAATTGCCTTTATTATTTAAATATGATAACTTGTGTACATATAATATAAATGGAGGTGTGTCATGACAGGAATAACCAAGGATATGACCATCGGTGACATATTAAGACAGGCACCTCAGGTTGCACCGGTACTTATGGAAGCCGGCATGCATTGCCTGGGCTGTCCCGCTTCCCAGGGCGAAAGTCTCGAGGAAGCCGCTATGGTTCATGGTATGAACATCGATGAGATTATGACAGCCATCGAGGCTTTATAATTCAAACAAAAAGACCGGTTTTAACCGGTCTTTTCTTGTAATATCCATTTTAAAGCATTTTCGAAATGGTCTGCAGGGCATTGTCACTGATAACAGTCTCAAAATGCTCCCTATAGTAGTATTCACTGCTGGCCAAAAGATGCTTGAGCTTTCCGTATTCCGAAAGAATGTTGCAAGCTTTGTTAAAGGCCTCCGTGGTGCCGTTTATTTTGCTCAAAACCAACAGATAACCGCCGCTTGCCGGATCCTTATACAGAGAATTGATATCATCATATTCATCCTTGAGCATAGCCGCCGTAGACATAAGACTGCTCATATTGTCAAAGGCAAATATCTTGGCAGCAATGGGAGCACTTTCTTTAACGTGCTCTTCGTTTACTGCATCCTTTTCCATATTGGAAATAAGATTGCTGGCCTCGTCCCTTATTCTTTTGAACAGATCCATCACCTCTGCCGATGCGGGAACACTTTCCTGTTCAGATTCGGCATAATCATCATACTCATCATCCGAATCTGTTGAAGGAGCAAATCTGGAAAACCTGGTATCAAGCTCCTCAGGATCCTCAACCTTGGTGATGATAAGCACAAGACAATCCGAATTTAAAGGAATCGCCTCTATCATAAGAGGAATGTTCTCAGCCTCAAAGCCAAATTTCAATGCAGCCTGCTGCATCATATCTCTGAACAGATTCTTGGCTTTTTCGGTACCGTAAGCTATTTCGCTTATTTTTAATTCCCTGTCCGCAAGATCTGCTTTTGTTAATGTACATCTGATCTGGTGATCGTTAACTTTTTCTATCTTCATAGGCATCACCTCTCCCATTAAGCTTATCTCTATTATATATATCGGATAAAACAATGTCGAGCTTATAGTACTTAATGGTAAAAGTATTTTAACAGACATTTGTACAATGTCAATAGAAAGCCGGTTAGTCCTGTCTAATTTTTTATAAAAATTTAATAATTTATTGTTATATCCAAACCTTTGTATTAGAATAAGCACAGGTAAAAGATTCTATATAAGGAGGTCTATCGATATGGCATATTGTATAGGTGATTCATGTATTAGCTGTGGTTCTTGCGAAGGCCAGTGCCCTGTTGGCGCTATCAGCGCAGGCGATGGCAAGTTCGAGATCAACCCCGATGTTTGCATCGATTGCGGTTCTTGCGCAGGTCAGTGTCCTGTAAGCGCAATTTCAGAAGGCTAATGTAAAGCAAAAACTCCGGTAATACCGGAGTTTTTTTTGCCTTTTATTCAGCCTCAATCCTGATGTTTTTTTGATTTTTCAATATTACCGAACTTGGTATATTCCGGCATCCACACCAGTTCCACTGTACCAATGGGGCCATGTCTCTGCTTACCGATGATAATCTCGGAAATATTCTTCTTTTCAGTATCCTTATTATAGTAATCATCCCTGTATATGAACATAACCATATCAGCATCCTGCTCTATGGCTCCCGATTCACGCAAGTCTGACATCATAGGTCTATGATCAGGTCTCTGCTCTACCACTCGGCTCAACTGGCTCAAGGCAATTACCGGAACATTGAGCTCCCTGGCAATTCCCTTAAGAGACCTTGATATTTCCGAAATTTCCTGCTGTCTGGATTCAACCTTGCCGCCACCGCTCATCAGCTGAAGGTAGTCTATCATGATTATATCCAGTCCATGCTCCAGTTTGTACCTTCTGCATTTGCTTCTCAGCTCGCCTATAGTGATACCCGGGGTATCGTCTATGACCAGATTTGATTTTGCCACTACAGAAGCTGCCTCTACCAGTTTTGTCCATTCCGTATCATCCAGATTACCGTTTCTTAAATGCTGGGCATCAACTCTGGATTCAAGGGAGAACAATCTGTTTACCAGCTGTTCCTTACTCATTTCCAGGGAAAATATCATAACATTTTTGTTTTCCTTAAAGGCCATATGCTGGGCTACATTGAGCACAAAAGCCGTTTTGCCCATTGCAGGTCTGGCTGCTATTATGACCAGATCGGAGGGCTGCATGCCGCTCGTCATATAGTCCAGGTCAAGGAATCCCGTCGGAATACCCGTAACCGTGCCATCAGCCATATATGCCGTCTGTATACGGATAAGTGCATTAGATACTACCTTATTTATTGGTGTAAGCTCCCCTGTGTTGCGTCTCTGCACCAGATCGTATACTCTTTTTTCAGTATCTTCCAAAATATGTTCGGTGGTGTCTTTACCGTCATAGCAGGTATTCTCGATCTCATCTGTAAGTCTTATGAGCTTGCGCAGAGTCGATTTTTCCGAAACAATATTAGCATAGTAGGTCAGATTGGCGCTGGTCGGCACAGCTGTTACAATATCCCTTATAAATTCAAGAGAGCTCACCTGCTCGGGAGCGTCCTTTTCTTTAAGACGATTCTGCAGGGTGATGATATCAACAGCCTTGCCTTCATTATAAAGCTCCACCATAGCGTCAAAAATAAGACCATACTGCTTATTGTAGAAATCATCCGCACTGATCAGCTCTGAGGCTATGGATATCCCCTCGCTGTCTATGATCATGGATCCTATAACCGACTGTTCGGCCTCTATGCTGTTAGGTAAAACCCTTCTGATTACCGATTCTTCTGCCACCGCTTATACCACCTGTCTACTTTGCTTCTTCAACCTTCACCTTAAGCGTTGCTGTCACCTGAGGATGAAGCTTGATCTTAACATCATAGCTGCCAAAAGCCCTTATGGGTTCCGGCAGAACTATCTTCTTCTTGTCCAGTTCCATTGAATACTGCTCCTTGTAGGCCACAGCTATTTCCTTGCTGGACACCGAACCGAAGGTCTTGCCTCCCTCACCTGCCTTGATAGCTACAGTAACAGACATCTCTTCAAGCTTCACAGCCAGTTCCTTTGCTGCCTCCAGCTGTTCCTTGGCTACCTTTGCATCGTTGTTCTTCTTAAGCTTCAGATC
>R03__coassemble_469_pt1 | contig 23127 bp, 17 predicted proteins | sample R03__metabat2_low_PE_031 | metagenome-assembled genome bin R03
CTGTCCTTTGCAATCTGTTTTGTGTCCCTGATATATTCAATATCCTTGTTTTTCCGGGGTCTGCCCCCGGCCTGTTTCCGGGGTCCGCTCTTTTTGCTCACTTTTGTATTATTGTTCCTTAAAGAATTTCTCTATCCTGTCGCAGATATAATCCACCTGTTCTTCCTTCAGACCGTAGTAAAGAGGCAGCCTTACCAGTCGCTCACTCTCTTTTGTGGTATATTTATCCTCACCTGACATACGGCCGTACTTAAGTCCCGCAGGTGCTGAATGAAGAGGTACATAATGGAATACTGTCAGTATTTCCTCCCCCTTCAGATAATTTATAAATTTGGTCCTTACATCCATATTTTCAAGCTTCATGTAGAACATATGGGCGTTATGCACGCAGCCTTCAGGTACAGTGGGAAGCTCTACCCTGCCTGCCTGCGCTAAGGGAGTCATGGCCTCATAGTAATGCTTCCAGGTCTTCATCCTGTCTTCTGTTATGGTCTCGGCCATCTCAAGCTGTGCCCACAGATAAGCCGCATTCAGCTCACTGGGCAGATAGCTGGAACCGAAGTCCTGCCATCTGTATTTATCCACCTGACCGCGGAAGAATTTGCTCCTGTCAGTTCCCTTTTCCCTGTAGATCTCAGCCTTTTCTATATATTGCTCATCCCTGATCAGGATGGCTCCGCCCTCACCCATGGAGAAATTCTTGGTCTCATGGAAGCTGAAGCAGCCGAAATCTCCTATGGCTCCCAGAGCCTTTCCCTTGTATGAGGACATAATGCCCTGGGCAGCATCCTCTATGACCAGAAGCTTATGCCTGCCGGCTATATCCATAATGGTGTCCATCTCACAGGCTACACCTGCGTAGTGCACAGGCACGATGGCCTTAGTCTTCTCGGTAATGGCATTTTCTATGAGCTTCTCATCTATGTTCATGGTGTCCGGTCTTACATCCACAAATACCGGTGTGGCTCCCCTGAGCACAAAGGCGTCCGCCGTTGATACAAAGGTGTAGCTGGGCATGATCACCTCATCCCCGGGCTTAATGTCAGCAAGTAAGGCTGCCAGCTCGGTTGCGTGAGTGCAGGAGGTGGTAAGAAGCGCCTTTTTGGTACCTGTCTTATTTTCTATCCAGGCATTACACTGTTTGGTGAACCTGCCGTCACCGCAGATCTTCTGGGCATCCACCGCTTCCTTTATGTATTCATATTCCTTTCCCGTAAAGGGAGGTACATTAAAATTAATCATATTTTTTCCTTTCAGGCTGTAACATAATATGCTTTCTGATTTATCAATCCTTAATTTTACCCTATTTTGTCACTATTAGCAATGTTGCCGCCAAATACTTTTCTTGCTTTTATTGTGGGTTTATTTTATGATAGAAATGTCGGTTTTATCTTATTATGATAAGGAAAAGTGTGAAAAGCCATGTTGAAAATTGTTACTGATTCGGCAACAGATCTGCCGAAATCCTATATTGAGGAGCATCATCTCCATGTCATCCCCACTCCCGTGGTCATAGACGGTGTGGATCATTTGGATGGTGCCACCATTCAGACCAAAGAATTTTACAATATCTTAGATGACATAGACAGAAATATCAGCACCTACCACATCAACCAGTATATGTTCGAAAATGCCTTCAGGCCCTATGCCGAGGCCGGTGATGAGGTACTGTATCTTTGTTTTTCCACAGGTATCGCCGGTACCTACAATTCCGCAAATGCGGCCAAGGCGGCCATTTTGGAAGATTATCCGGATTTCAAACTGACCATCATCGATTCCAAATGCGCTTCCATCGGCTTTGGGCTTTTAGTTGCTTATATTGTGGAAATGTATGAGAACGGGGCACCCCTTGAGACTTTGGTAGAAGCAGCTGATTATATCATCAGCCATATCCACCATGTATTTACGGTCAATACCCTGAAATACCTAGTCAAGGGCGGACGTCTTTCCAAGTTCAAGGGAACCATAGGCGGAACCCTGGATATCAAGCCTGTACTGATCGTAGACAGGGAAGGACGTTTAGAGGTGCTTAAAAGTGTCCGGGGCAATAAAAAGTCCATTTCCACCATGCTTGAGTATGCCTCTGAGCATATCTATGAGCCTCAGAATCAGGTTCTGGCCCTGTGTCATGGAGAGGACCAGGCCGCGCTGGATTACTTAAGGCTTCAGGTAAGCAAGACCTTTAATACCAACAGGTTTATCATAGCCACAGTAGGCTGTGCCATTGGTGCTCATACAGGCCGCGGTATTGTGGGCTTCTGCTTTCTGGATGCATCCATGGAGCCCTACAGACAGTACCTTAAGAACATGTAGTCCTGTCAATAAGCTCTATCATCCCCACCTGGGGATTCATATAAAAACTGACCTTACAGCCCTCTATGGCCACTGCCACAGTGGGCTTATCTATTGGAATATAGGCGGCAGTCCTTAGGGCTGCCGCATCCTTTGCAAAATCATCACTCTCATAGCAGATGTGATAGGGCATATTGGTATAACGCTTTATCATATCGGCTACCACGCTGTCCCCGGCATAGGGTGATACCAGTTCCACCCTGTAGCCGTCCTTTATCATAAAGCTTATATCCACCTTTCTGATTTCATCCCTGACCGGTCCTGATTCAGTTTCATATCCCAGAGCCTTAAATGCCTCTGTGGCTTTATCCAGTTTTTTTACAAGATACCCTACATGATGTACCTTTAAGCTCATATATTATGCCTTTCTTTTACGTTTACTGAGTACTGCACAGGCGATCACGCTTACGATGGAAATCCACATTGCCGCCACAAAACCCGCAGGTTCCTTATAGCTTATGATCAGACTGTGCTCATTGCCATCAGCATTGAGCTCACAGACCATGGCATAGCCGCTGGCAAGACCTGTATTAACGGCAGAGCCGTTTTCATCCACAGCCTGATATCCGTAATAGTACATGACAGGAAGAATAATGTCTGCATCTGCCGTAGCTGTATAATCCACCTTCAGGGTGCTGCCCTTCTTTTCGTAATTTATAATATCCGTGGTCTCATAATTTTCCACGAAATATATGCTTAGAAGGTCGGTCTCGTCAACCCCTTCCCTTCTCCATTCGTAGGGGTATATGACCATGCCCTCCTTGGCAACGTAACCCTTCACCTTGGTCTCATGTCCCGCAGTATATTCATCCGTATAATTCTCGTAGGAATAGTTCTCAAACTTGTATAAGGACCTCATTCCCGTAAAGGCACAGGTAATGATGAGACCGACAAAGATTATATTCTTCAGGTTGTTCCTTTCAAGGAGAGTGCTTTGTGCAAACCATATCACACCGGCAAATATAAACAGGGCGGAAGCATAGGCAAATAATCTCCAGGGATACTGTATGGTGGTAAAAATTTTATTTACCGCATAGACATCCATCAGGTTATCCGAAGCTCCGTAGGCCGTTAACAGCAGAGTGAACAGCGCTCCCACTATATACAAAAGTCTCAGATACTGCTCCCTTGCTCCATTTTCACTCTTTCTTTCCCATATAAGGTGCACCACCCCCAACAGGATAATGACCGCCACGGGTATGCCAAAGGACAGATATCTGTAATCCTCTGAGCCTGTCATATTAAGGAAATATGCCGGATCACAGGTGTATTCCGTAAAGCCCGACCAGTCAAGAGATTCCCTATCCAGATCCCCCTTCAGATAGAACCACACAAAGGGCACCAAAAACCACAGATTAATGAACAGGGATATTATCCCGGCCTTAATGAGCAGAAGCCATCTTTTGTCCTTAAGCAGTTCCCTCATAAAAAGAATACAGGGTATGGCTGTAAGCACACAGCCTATCACAAAGGATATGATATGGCACTGCAGCAGTCCGCTTAGGGCTATGATGATCCAGTACCACTTCTTCTTATCACCTAGAAGCAGATGGTAAATGGCCGCAAACAAAAAGGGCAGAAAGGTCATGGCCAGAGTCTCCCCCAGCGCACCTCTTGCATAGATGTTGCAGAACCTGTAGGGAAGCATAACATAAAGCATGGCTCCCAGCAGTGCAGGCATACGCCTGTCACACACGCTCTTAACCCCAACATAGGTAAGCGCCGCCGTGGCCAGATTGGCCAGAAAGATCAGGGTCTTATAGCTAAGCACCAGGGATACATTAAATATACGCAGCAGGGCCGGAATATACAAAAACAGATAGGGATACATGCTGTTAAGGTATCCGTTGCCGGACAGGGCATTGGGCATAATGACCGCAGGCAGCTGTCCATCCACAATGGCATCCTTAAGTCCCTCTATTCTGAGCATATGGTAGGCAAGATCATCTGCCGCCCACAGATTCGAAGTCATATAGGGGTAAAACCCAAGCAATGCAATGGCCACTATGGCCAGATTATCCATCAGAAGCTCTCTTGCAATGGGCTTCCTCCTATTCCTGTGGTAAATATATATTCCCAAAGCGCACAAAGCCCAAAACAAGATCAGGATAAAGTAATTATCCGTATAAAAGCTCCTTCCTTCCGTGGGCTTTAAGGTAAGCTCATTGACCTTGAGCGTGCCGCTTCCGCCGTAATAGATGCTGATGACGGTATTCTGCGTATCCTTATCTACGCTGAAGGTGTACTCACCATAGGTTGCCGTAGGATCTATCTGGAATTCACATAAGGTGACCCCGTCATCCTCCACCCCGATGGTGTTGGAAGCATCTCCCGTAAGGTAGGACAGACTTATCATATATTCCCCGGCATTCAGAATATAGCCTTCTGTAGAGCACATAAGTCCGGGGGAATTATCTCCCTCATTAAAGCTTAGGTATCCCCGGTAATCTTCATAGCCCTCTTCATGGACCAGCTCGGTTCCATCGTATTTAAGAGCGCTTGTGCCCTCATCGTTCATGAGTATAAGGGCGCTTGTTCCTATGACAAACAGCCCAAAGCAGACAATCTTTGCCTGCCTGCCAAAGCCGTTCCTGCCCTCTGTAGCAGCTATTATAAGGATTGCAAGCAGGGCATAGCCCATGACATAGGGCAACATTCCTCTTTTGGTAATGGGCGCCTTATAGGTCATCTGTTTAAGCAGGGTGGTATTATCTGTAACGGACAGGTTGACGGCACCCTCACAGCCATGAGCGGTTATTGCTATATTGTAGGTTTCCCCTTCTGTAAGTCCGCTCGTATGCAGCTCAAATTCGTTCATGTAACCGAAGTTAAGATCCGCACACTCCCTTTCACAGCTTGCCAGGCTCTCCCCATACTGGTCGCAGAGGCTTACCCGGATAGAACCTTCTGTCTCATAATCCTCATTGGGTTCTATCCAAATGCTGTACAGATCCTTATGGAAGGCTGTAAACTGGGCCACATAGGGTTCAGCTTCAGACAACCCTTCGCTTTTTTGCTTTTCTATATCAGGCATTGTATAGGTGGTACGTGTCTTACCGCATAGAAAAGTAAGCGCACACGCCAGCACAAATAACACAAATACAGCCAAAGGCTTATTATCAAAGACTTTCTTCATTCTGTCCTCCGTCCCTTATGAGTACCAGAAGGTAGATGGGTATGCACAAAAATACCGCAAACACATATCTGAAGGAAAAGGCTATGGGCACAGCCACCATAATGGTAAGCCATACTCCCAGCCCGGGCATAAGGGGCAATATATTTCTTTTGTTTTTTCCCGCCATAACAAGTACAAAGGCAAGCAGCACCAGCCAGGCCGTCACAGCCGGACTTATATAAGTCCCCGGTGTCACCAGCTCGGCAAAGCTCACTCCCGTATAATAAGCAAAGAAATCTCCCTGGTATATTCCACTCCATCCTCCGCAGGTGGGGCACACATAGGCCACTCCGCTGCTCTCCCACACATCCCAGAAGTCCAGTGTGGCCAAAAGATAGCCCTTCACGGCCTTAACGGGATTTTTCAGACAAAGCCTTACATACACTCCCATAAATTCACTGAAATGTTCAGCAAAGAACTCCCTGTCAAAGGAAGCATCGAATTTAATAAGGTCCGCATCCATGGGGTCATATACGCTCTTAAGAGTATCTATGGGTATTATTTCCTCTATGAGTTCTCTGTCACTGTCACTCACCCTGCCATCAGTAGCCACTATATAGGCTGTCTGCTGCAGGGGAATACCTGCGGATTCCACCACGGTATCCACATTTAAGCCCATGGCGCTGAATACAGGGTGCTGAATGATCAGACACGCCGCTATGGTAATGAAGCTTGCCAGGGCAAATTTTTTCATAAGATTTTTCTTTTTTAACAGCAGCAGGGTTCCCACAAGGCTTACAAATATGACCACATAGATACCATTATTGCGTCCGAATACCGTAAAGATGGTCAGAGCAATATATTTGATCAGATCTTTTCGTGAGATCCCACCTTCCTTATCCATCCTCTCATTCATGATAAAGAGCTGCCATGAATAAAGAAATACGATGACCCCGAAGGGAGTATCCTTCCACAATGACACTGCATACAGGGGAAACAATGGAAACAGGGCAAATATAAGGGTAAGGATCACAGTAAGATTCTTCTTCAGTCCCCTTTTATAATTCCAGTAAACAAATGCCGCAAGCAGGCATAGCATTGCAGCAAACTGCAGCAGTGTAAAGGCGTAGAGACCGCCGTAATGCCCCACCTCAAGGCTACCGCCTGTAAGCTTAAACAGGATGCACCACAGACAGGTATAGAGTATGGGCTCATGGGTGGACATGGCATTTTCACCGGTGGCTATGAGCAGACTGTTCACCGTATCCGTGTACACCCCTCCCGGCCAGTAGCTGAATATATAGGGCAGCCAGGCTACGAGAATGGTCAGTCCAATGGCGCCAAGTGCCTTAATATCTTTGCCCCTGGCTTCTCCATAGAAGGCAGACGGCTTAAGCTTAGGCAGACTGCGTAGGATAAAATAAAAAAGCAGAGCCAGGGCCAGCCATATGGCCAGATCTATGAGGTGCAGATCCGTAAAATATATATTCTGCACATTTCCCGTATCATCTCCCGACGCATCGATCACATGAGCAGACAAAGTCATCATCAGCGCAAAAAGTAGGGCATATATGCCCTTCCATATATCTATTTTTTTGATCAGCCATCCTGCTTTATTATTTTTCATCCGGATTGTATTTCCCTGTTGCATTTAATATAAGTATCTTCATTAGGTCAGAGTTGCCTTTTACGGCAGATATCTTGGTGGGCGTCTTGCCGGACTTGGGATATACCCTGTCCACCGGCACCTCACAGGCCTTATAGCCCAGCTGACTTGCCCTTACCGACAGATAGGCTAACAGCTCGTAACCTGCAAATATATCTCTTAAGGGCGCCACAGCCTTATCCTCCAGGTATCTGCGGGAATAGGCTCTGTAATTATTGGTGGTATCGGTAAACCTCTGTCCTGCCGTCATGGAGATAACAGGTGCATGTATGGCACAGACCGAAACAAGCCTTACAAAAGGCGTTCTTACGGCATGTCCGCCTTTTATAAAGCGGGAACCCTGAACGAAATCATAGCCCTCCTCTAATTTTTCTATAAATCGTCCCACATGCTCTATACTGTCCTTGTTGTTGCCGTCAATGGTAAGTATGCCCCTGTAGCCTCTCTCCAGGGCAAAGTGCATACCCATGCGCAGCTGGGCTCCCTGCTTACCCTCGCCTTTTTTTACAAGCAGGGTATTGACCTTATAGGCTGTAAGCATCCTTTCATCCGTGCAGCCGTCCGTGGAATCCCCATCACATATGATGATATCCACCAGACTGCTCACATTATGCTTAAGAGCCCTGCTCAGTTCTCTTCTGATCCTGACTCCCTCGTTGATGATAGGTATCAGGAGACAGTAGTCTTTGGTCTTTCCTTCAAACTGGGTACATTCGTATTTTGGCACTCCTGCCACATCATAATAAGTCTTCTGCATAGCTTTTACCCGAATATTTCCTTTATATATCTGATGGTTGCCTTCAGTGCATCCATATCCTCAGTAGTCTTTGTTTCAAGGGATACATAGCCCTCATAATCCGCCTCGTAAAGCAGCCCCGCCAGCTGCTCGTGCAGCTTTCTTTTTTCAGGCATAGCCAGCCCGGGTTCGCTGATATGCACATGATTTATCAGCTGTTCATGGCCCTTAAGTATGTCACAGTCCTCTCCATTTGCCAGCATGGTGCCCACGTCCAGGTTAAGCTTAAAGCCCTCCGATGCCACTTCATCAATAAGCTTTACAGCCTCGGCAGTGGTATTGATGTAGTTGGTATTGTAGATGGGAGGATTGGCCTCCATAGCCAGTATCGTATCGTGTGTCTGCGCGTAGTCTCCCAGTTCCTTAAAAAAGCCTTTGCCTGTATTATGGCTCTGTACTCCCTCGGGGACATTACGGTTTTTCGGGCAGCCGAATACCAGGTTATGACAGCCGCAGGCCCGGGCAAAATCCATGGCCTTTTTGCTGTAATCAAGCAATGCGCTTCTCTCTTCTTCAAAGGCAAATATATTCTCGTTTCTCCCATACCAGATTGACTGCAGTGAAGCGATGCTCAGGCCATATCTGACATTGATGTCATTTGCGAAGGTCCTTATATCCGTAATGTGTTCATAAGGAACCTCAGGGTAAATCCTGGTAGGTGCAATCTCCAGGCCCTCTATTCCAAGCTCATACAGCCACTGATACATTTCCTCATCATACTGTGCCTTCCAGGCAATATTGGATACCGAAATCTTCATAATGCTACCTCGTCTGTTCCTTTACATAGGCGCATATCTGCTCAAGCACCTCGTCCTTACCGTAGAAATATCCGTCTTTTCCTCCGTAGAGTCCGGCATGTGCCGACCTGTAATCATAATAGGGAGGACGGGCGGCAATCTCATTTACAAATTCGCCTCCGCATAAAGCCTTATATATCTCACCCACGCTCACCGGTTCAGTGGCTACATTAAGCAGTTTGATTTCCGCATCAAGGGCTGCTCTTATATCTTTCCAGAGCCTTGAAAGGTCATAAAACTGAAATACTCCCCTTGAATCCGTAAAGTTAAGGGCGCTGAAGCCAAGGCTCTTAAATTCTTTCTTAAGCCTGTCTGTAGGCGCAATACATTTATAAAAACCGTTGCCCAGTGGCTCATAGCTGTCAGCCACAAGCAGGCTTTTCAGGGAAAGCTCCTTATATTTATCCTCCTTCAGCATGGAGGGAATAACATGGATGTAATCATAAATAAAATTCTTTTTAAGATTCCTTCCGAAAAGCCCCGGCAGCCTGACTATCAGCGCATCCGGGTAAGTCTCCCTGACTAACTCCTCCAGATGGTACCTGTTAAGTCCATAGGCCGCAAGCCCATTTACATCTATAGGCGTATTTTCATCCACGCCTACAGGCTCCTTATATACATCTACCGTGGATATGAGCACCAGCCTTTCAGGATCGATCCTCTTTATCTGTTCAAAGGCCTCTTCAATATTTGCAAGGTCTGCCTTTGGATCATTATTGGCCAGAAATTTCTCAGCCCTAAGTCCTGCATATATGAGGAGCTTTGGCTTCTTACCAAAGGCCTCCTCCCTATTCTTACTGTTGATCAGATATTTAAAATCCCCGGCTGCTGCTATATTGGAGCCTACAAAGCCCGTATAGCCCACCAGCATGTTTTCTTCCATATTTCCTCCTATCTGCAGTAAAGCTTATACTCGGTATTTTCAAATACAAGCCAGTAGTCAAGTTCTTCCATATAATCATTAAGTGCGTTAAGCTTATCCCCGTAATGCACAGCCGAAGCATCACAGTTTCTTATGATCACCGGCGGGCTGTCATTTTTGCACTCTTCAAGATCCTGCGTAAAATCCTCCATGCTGTAGGAGTCCAGATCGCACCAGGAGCTTCCCATGGCAGAGGGGATCCTGAATATATAGCTCAGTCCCGGGCAGTCCCCAAAATATATGATGGATTCGTTATCCAGATCATCAATATAATCATACAGTGTTGTCAGAGAAGCCATGTTTATATAGTTTGTATACATACCCTTAAGGGAGTCTACTCCCCAGACGTAAGTATCCCTCTTTGTGCCGTCCATACCGTCCCTGAAGGAGAAATTCACATGAAAGCCAAAGCTCTGCAGGGCGATCATGGCTGTAAGCACAAGGGCCATGGTCTTCAATGGGAAAAATACCTTTTTATCAAAGCTTTGCACAATATGCCCTATAACGTAGACCGTCAGGGGCAGCACAAGAAAGAGGTTATTAAGATTCTGGTAGGTATAATTATTGCTGCCCAGGGGAGAGATGGCTATCACCACCAGGGCAAGTACTCCATAGAGCTTTATTTTGGCCGAAAAAGCTTTGGACACCAGTACGTAGATCACAGCCCCAAGGCTCATATACAGGGCCAGCATGCCCCATTCGTACATGGAGGAATAATCCTCATAGTATCTGAAGGAGAACATTCCCCTTCCCCAGAAGAAACGAAGCATCAGGCAGATAAGCCCCAGGGTAACAAGGCGCTTTATCCACAGGAATCTATCCTTTAATATCATAAACAGGAGCATGCAGGCCACGGTCACCACCAGGACTGTTCCCGCCCATTTGGCACTGCGTCCGTAGGCCGCAAGAGTATCCGTGATCATGCTTAAGGGGGTATAGGTCTCATCAGTAGAGGTAATACCCACCAGTCCCTTTATCATGGTTCCCAGAGAAGAGATACCATACTGAATACATATCATGATGATGGGGATCAGCAGGCCTGTGACATAGCCTCCCAGGCAGACAAGAGTCCTTGCTATCCAGTCCTTCTTTTTATAGAGATAACAGCCTGCCCATACCACGATTATCAGAGCCGCATTGGTAAGATTGGGAATGCGCACGAAAACATTCATTCCCAGTACAATGCCTGCGGCAAAAAGCATTTTCTTATCTTCCCTGTCCATTCCCTTATACACAAGCAGGGCGCCTATGGCCATAAACAGGTATGACAGGTAATTATATAGGATAGTTGTGGGTATCCAGCAGAAGCTGATGGCAATAAACTCTGCCAGCATTACCTTTCCTGCGCCAAACTGCCTTCTTAAGGCAAAGTATACGAACAATCCAATGGCTCCCAGCAAAAGTCCGCTGTAAATATTTGCTCCCAAAAGATAATGTCCAAAGGGCAGCCTTACCATCAGAGAACCCAGCAGATTGGACAAGTAGGTGGAGGTGATCCAGGTAAGGGACACTCTGTCCGTAAACAGATAATTTCCCAGGGAATAGGTGGAATCCGACACATCCACACCCTGATTTACGCCTGTCAGCGGCAAAAGCAGCAGAATAAGAGGATACAGCATATCCTCAATCCAAAAGACCCTGCTATGCAGTTTTGAAATAAGCTTTTCTTTCATAGTTAACTATTCTATCACATATTTTGAGGCAGTAATATATCCCTCATCTTATCCAGTATCATGGCCGTATCACAAAGCAGCTGTTCCTCGTCCTTTTCTATAACATTGCATTTCTTATAGCTAAACAGGAAATAGGGCACCTTTCCCTTATGTATAAACTTTAATTTTCCGCCAAAGGCCGCTATGAACTCGGGAAGACATTCCACCTTAATGCCCGCATCCTCTCTCAGGTTCAGCCTTATTTCTCCATTGCCGCCTCTTATATCCGTAATGAAGCTCTCCTGTGCTCTTACCCTCAGCAGGGCTATCCTGATAAGATTGTCCACGCAAACAGGTATCTGGCCGAAACGGTCCCTGAGCTCATCCTTAAGATCCTCTGCCTCTGACTCATTTTCCACCCCGGCTATCCTCTTGTAAATATCCAGCTTCTGGACCTCATTTAATATATAATCCACGGGGATATAGGCATCCGCATCCAGATCTATCTGGGTATTGCAGTCCTCTTTATCCGCACTCTCTCCCTTGAGCCTTTTTACGGCATCATTGAGCATCTTGCAGTAAAGGTCGTAGCCCACCGCTTCCATATGTCCATGCTGGCTCCTGCCCAGAATGTTGCCGGCACCTCTGATCTCCAGGTCCCTCATGGCGATCTTAAAGCCGCTTCCCAGGTCAGTAAATTCCCTTATGGCCTCCAGCCTCTTTTCAGCCTGTTCCTTGAGTATCTTATCCCTCTTGTACATGAGGAAGGCATAGGCTACCCTGTTGGATCTTCCCACACGGCCCCTGAGCTGGTAGAGCTGGGACAGTCCAAAGCGGTCTGAATCATGGATGATGATGGTATTTACATTGGATATGTCCAGGCCTGTTTCCACAATGGTAGTGGATACCAGCACATCGATATCCCCGCTTATGAAATCATACATGAGCTTTTCAAGCTCCTGCTCCTTCATCTGCCCATGACCATAGGCTATGTTGGCTTCCGGTACCAGATTTTTAAGCTTTGCAGTCATGTCAGCTATATCATGGACCCTGTTATATACATAATATACCTGGCCCCCTCTGGCCAGCTCCCGGACTATGGCCTCTCTTACCATTTCCTCGTTATATTCGCAGACATAGGTCTGTATGGGCATTCTCTCACCCGGAGCCTCTTCAAGTACGGACATATCCCTTATGCCCACTAAAGACATGTGCAGAGTCCTGGGTATGGGGGTTGCGGACAGGGTGAGTACATCCACATTTTCCTTGAGCTTTTTGATCTTTTCCTTGTGAGTCACACCAAAACGCTGTTCCTCGTCCACTATAAGCAGGCCCAGATCCTTGTAGGACACATCCTCGGACAACAGCCTGTGGGTGCCTATCACTATATCCACCATGCCCTTTTTCAGGTTTAGAATAGTCTGCTTCTGCTCCTTTGCAGTCCTGAATCTTGACAGCATTTCTATGGTAATGGGGAAATCCTTCATACGCTGGGTGAAGGTATTGTAATGCTGCTGGGCAAGTATGGTGGTGGGAACCAGCATTGCCACCTGTTTGCCCTCGGTCACGGCCTTAAAGGCGGCCCTTATGGCTATTTCCGTCTTGCCATAGCCCACATCTCCGCAGATGAGCCTGTCCATGATCTTGGTAGATTCCATATCCATCTTGGTCTCTGCTATGGCGGTCAGCTGGTCAGGTGTCTCCTCATAAGGGAAGCTCTCCTCAAATTCCTTCTGCCACACTGTATCAGCACTGTACTGGTAACCCAGTTTGGACTGTCTCGCCGCATACAGGTCCACCAGATCCTTTGCCACCTCATCTACAGCCGAACGTACCTTTGTCTTGGTATTGGTCCATTCCTTGCTCCCCAGCTTGTTCAGTTTAGGCTTTTTGGCCGCATCTGCAGAAGCATATTTCTGTATTACATTAAAGCCCGTGGCCAGAACATACAGATTTCCTCCATCCCTGTAGGATATCTTCATATAGTCCTTGATGACATGCTCTGATTCTATCTTTTCTATTCCCTGATAGATACCCAGGCCATGGCTCTCATGCACCACATAATCTCCCACCTTTAAGTCGTTGAAATTCTGTATTTTCGTGCCTTCGTACTTCTTCTTCGGCTTCTTTGCCTTATTCTGTACTCCGAAAATATCACTTTCCGATATGACCACGTATTTAAGCAGGGGATATTCAAAGCCCTTACGCACATTTCCGTATATTACCAGGACCTCACCGAAGTTCAGCTCCCTTAGAGGGTCATCGCTGTACACGGCAAATATTTCATTGTCATTGAGGTCATGGGCCAGCCTCTTGGCCCTGGTAGTGGACCCCGAAAGCAGAATGACCTTGTAGCCTCTCTTTTTGTAAATGGCCAGGTCCTTGACAAGCATTTCAAACTGATTCTTATAGCTCATAATGGACTTGGCTGTGACATTGCTCCGATATACCGGCTCCACCAGCCCCTTATCCTCCAGAGCCGATATCTGCAGGGTGGCCATTCCCTTCAATCCGGCCAGGGTCTTATCCATATCTATGAGCAGATCGGCCTGCAGTGGCAATATATATCCCTTTTGAAGGCGGTTGCGCATACTCTCGGCAAATTCAAAGGTCACCGCATCCGTATGCTCCCTGATGCGCCCGGGCTCATCCAGGATAAGTATGGAATTTTTTTGAGAAAAATAATCCGCAAAGGATGATAGCTTTGGATAAAAATATCTGATATAGCTGTCCAGATTCACTACTCTTCCCAGCTCCAGCAGGTCCTCCTTCAGGGTCTTAACTGTAGTGTCGATCCTATGGGCCTCCTCAGTCTTAAAGGCCTCCCTTAGGGCCTTATAGCTCTTGGCAGCATCGTCCTCGATGCGCTTCAGCCCTTCCATCAGGCGCTCCTCTGACATGATCAGCTCCGCAGCGGGAAATATGTCAATACTTTCAAGATTTTCAATGGATCTCTGACTGTCCGCGTCAAAGCTGCGGATGGAATCCACATCATCTCCCCACAGTTCAATACGATAGGGATTTTCCTGGGTTATATCATAGATGTCTATAATATCTCCCCTTATGGCAAACTGTCCCGGTTCCTCCACCTGATGATTTCTTATATAACCTATTTCCACCAGCCTTGCTGCCAGGGAGCCCGTATCAAAGCTGCTTTTTTTATCTATACTGATGGTATGCTCCAAAAATTCTTCAACCGGCAGCATGGGAGTCATAAGAGCATCAAAGGTGGTGACTATGGTCACGCGCCTGCCCTCGGCAATGCATTTCATGGCATTGATACGCTGGGATGCCTGGGCATAGGAATGTATGTCAGCCTGGTAGAAGATAAGATCCTTTACGGGATAGGTCAGCACCTTTCTCTCATAGACCCTTAAATCCTCCACTATTTCTCTGACACGAATGTCACTGAAGGTGGCGATGATCTTGCAGTCATAGCCATCCCCCAGGGCTTCCATCATATTTATCTTCTGGGAATCCATGCAGCCGGACACGGATACCGTCCTTCCGGCCTTCAGTTCCCTGCGCAGGGCTTCATAGTCGCCCATTTCCACAACGGGCTTTGTCAGAATGTTCATTACATCCTCCCGAATCTCATTTACGGCGCAAATGGCCGTACCCCGTAAAGTATAGCACATCTTTTACGGGAAAGTCCTCTTTTCCCATATCTTTACGCACCGAAAAGGGCCCCCGCTTTTGCGGTGGCCCTTTCCTTAACCCCATATACAAACTTCTCTAAAAAGTTTTAAATTAAATCCTCCGGTTCATCCTTTGACTTTAAATATGCATCCAGAATAATATTCTGAAGATTGTCTCTGGTCGCCGAATTGATCGGATGCGCTATGTCTCTGTATTCCCCATCAGCAGCTTTTTTGCTCGGCATCGCGATGAATAACCCCTTTTCACCTTCGATCACCTTAATGTCATGCACCACAAATTCATCATCTATGGTGATGGAGACTATAGCCCGCATCTTAGTGTCTTTGTTGATCTTACGCACTCTTACATCTGTGATTTTCATCCATTTTCCCACTTATACGATCATCCCATATCGTATCTTTCTGTATGTTCTACTACAACCTCTATTCCGTTCTCACCCTTATAGTAAGAATTGGCCTTGACCGTACCATGGCTCTCTACGATACAGTTCTCAATGTATGAATTATCCCCAATATATACATCATTGAGTATGATCGAGTTCTTAATGGTACAATTGTTACCGATAAAGGCCTGTCTGAAGACAACTGAGTTCTCCACATTGCCGTTTACGATAGTACCGCTTGCTACAAGGCTGTTGGATATCCTTGCGCCCACATTGTATTTTGCGGGAGGCAGGTCATCCACCTTGGAATAAATATCCGGATAGGTCTTGAAGAAGAATTCTCTTACCTCAGGCTTTAAGAAATCCATATTGGTCTGGAAATAGTCATCCACCGAAGCGATGTTCTTCCAGTAGGACTGCAGCTTGTAGCCAAAGATCCTCTTCTGTGACTTATAACGGATAAGGATGTCACGTACAAAATCGTATCTGTCTTCCTCTGCACATTTCTCAATGAGTTCAATGAGCAGTCGGCGACGTACTATATAGATACCGCAGGAAATGGTATTGGACTTGGCTACTACTGCCTTCTCCTCAAATTCCTCTATGCGGCATTCCTCATTCATCTTGATGGTGCCGTATCTGTCTACATTGGCGCTCTGTGGCATATCCTTGCATACAACGGTAACATCCGCCTTCTTCTCAATGTGATATTCAAGTACCTTATTGAAATCGATCTTGTATACACAATCCGCAGAACCTATGACCACATAGGGCTCATGAGAATTCTTTAAGAAGGAAAGGTTCTGATAAATGGCATCCGCCGTTCCTCTGTACCAGAAGCTGTTGTCGGCAGTTACCGCAGGAGTAAATACATATAAGCCGCCCTGCTTACGTCCGAAATCCCACCACTTCGATGAGCTTAAGTGCTCATTTAAGCTGCGGGCATTGTACTGTGTAAATACCGCAACCTTCTGGATATGTGAATTGGACATATTGGACAGTGCAAAGTCTATTGCTCTGAAGCTGCCTGCCACCGGCATAGCACCGATTGCTCTGTTTTTGGATAGATCCTTCATGCGGTGGTTATTACCACCTGCCAGTATAATTCCTATTGCTCTCATACCTTGTCACCTGCCTTGATCAAAGTTTTACCACTCTGTAATGCATTGTTCTCATAGTCTGCGGCTGTGGTTACACCGAATATGCAGGCATTCTTACCGACCGTAATGCCCTCGGGAATGACGCTCTTCTCTCCCACACATACCAGTCCGGAATTGTAAATATGAGGATCGGTCTCGTTCTCTCTCTCCTCGCCTATACCGAATTTACAGTTGTTCTTTATCTGAACATTTTCAGCAACTATTGTCTTATAAAGCTCGCAGCCATCACCTATGATCGAATTGTTCATGACAATGGAATCCCTGATCACGGCGCCTCTTCCTATGATGACTCCGCAGCCGATGACTGAGTTATATACCTTGCCGTATATCTCGGAGCCCTCACCTATGATGCTCTTCTCAACCGCGCTGTCCGGTGCAAAATACTGAGGTGGCTGGATCTCAGACTTGGTATATATCTTCCAGTACTCCTCGTAGAGATTGAACTCAGGCACGATATCGATAAGCTCCATATTGGCTTCCCAATAGGAATGGAGAGTTCCCACATCCTTCCAGTAGCCGTTGAATTCGTAGGCATATAAGGGTGCTCCGTTGCCGTGGCAGTAAGGAATGATATGCTTTCCGAAATCCAGGGAAGGCTGATTGGCATTGGCTATCAGTGCCTCCTTAAGTGTCTTCCAGTTAAAGATATATATACCCATTGAGGCCAGATTGCTTCTGGGATTCTCGGGCTTTTCCTCGAAATCGGTGATGCGGCGGTTCTCATCTGTGATCATAATGCCGAATCTCTTGGCCTCCTCCATGGGAACAGGCATAACGGCTATGGTACATTCGGCCTTGTTCTGCTTGTGGAAATCCAGCATTACCTCATAATCCATCTTGTAGATATGGTCTCCGGAAAGGATGAGCACATATTCGGGATTGAAGCTTTCCATATAGTCAATATTCTGGTAAATGGCATTGGCTGTACCTGTATACCATTCGGTGTTGGAACTCTTCTCGTAAGGAGGAAGTACTGTCACACCGCCTATATTACGGTCAAGGTCCCAGGGAATACCTATTCCTATATGGGTGTTAAGTCGTAAGGGCTGATACTGTGTGAGCACACCCACCGTGTCTACACCTGAGTTGATGCAGTTACTTAAGGGAAAGTCTATAATCCTGTACTTTCCGCCAAAGGATACCGCCGGTTTAGCCACCTTAGACGTTAATACACCAAGTCTGCTGCCCTGACCTCCGGCCAACAGCATGGCAATCATTTCTTTTTTGATCATCTCATCACCTCTTGCTATTTAGCTTTATTTAGGTAATTTGTGTGAAAAACACAAACAAATACGTATTTGAATTATATCACGTCATTTTATTATTGTGAAGTTTTTTGGTATTTTTAGGTTGCGCAAAGAAAAATTTTGTGAATTTTTCACAAAGAACTAAAAAAGTGTTGGGAAAATTGTATAGGCACTTTGTAGCAGGAATTTTGCCTTCACACAATATCTTGTGTTTTTCTTGGAATTTAGCCTTATTTCCATTGAATTTAACTGAAAATAGGAATAAAATCTTAAAAGCGGTTGTATTTACCCGAAAGGCGGTCTGAATGTATCAGTTGGATTTCAATAAACCAATTCATGTGTATTTTTGCGGAATAGGCGGCATAAGTATGAGCGGCCTGGCCCAGATCCTTATATCAAGGGGATTTAAGGTGTCCGGCTCGGATATGAAGGCCTCTCCCCTTACTGAGGAGCTTGCAGCCGGCGGAGCTGTCGTATATATCGGCCAGCGTGCTTCCAATATCACCGAAGATATTGATCTGTTTGTATATACTGCGGCCATAAATCATGACAATCCCGAATGGATAGCCATGGAAGAGCAGGGTATTCCCAGCTTAAGCAGGGCCCAGCTGCTCGGCGAGATCATGCGCAATTTCGAACTGCCCGTTGCCATAAGCGGCACCCACGGCAAGACCACCACCACCTCCATGATCAGTGAGATCCTCATGGGCGTGGATGCAGATCCCACCCTTTCCATCGGAGGCATCCTGAAAAGTGTCGGCGGCAATATCCGCATAGGCCACTCAAAATACTTTGTTACTGAGGCCTGCGAATATACCAACAGCTTCCTAAGCTTTTTCCCCAAGATCAGTATTATATTGAATATAGAAGAAGACCATATGGATTTCTTCAAGGATATCAACGATATCCGGAATTCCTTTACACAGTTTGCCAACCTTCTGCCGGCTGACGGCCACCTTATCATCAATGGTGAGATTGACAGACTTGACGAGATAGTAAAGGATCTTAAGTGTCCCTATACTACCTATGGTTTTTCCGATGAATACGACTATTATGCCACCGACATCTGTTACGATGAGCTGGCTCGTCCCACATATAGGCTCCACAGTCCCGCAGGTGATGCCACTGTCACCTTGAATGTGGTCGGGCACCACAATGTGGCCAATTCCATGGCCGCAATTGCCTTTGCAGACCTTTGCGGACTGAGTAGGGAGCAGATATTATCAAATCTTTCCGGCTTTACCGGAACAGACAGACGTTTTGAAAAGAAGGGCGAGATAGGCGGTGTCACCATTATCGATGACTATGCCCATCATCCTACGGAGATAAGAGCTACCCTTACCGCCGCCCTGGAATACCCCCACAAGACCTTATGGTGTGTATTCCAGCCCCATACCTATACCAGGACCAAGGCCTTCCTGGATGATTTTGCAGATGCCTTATCCCTTGCAGACAAGATAGTACTGGCAGACATCTATGCCGCCAGAGAAAAAAATACCATTGGTATAAGCTCCGCAGATCTTCAAAAGAAGCTTTTGGAAAAAGGAAAGGAATGTTACTACTTCCCCACCTTTGATGAAATTGAAAATTTTCTTTTGGAAAATTGTTCGCAACCCGATTTGTTGATAACTATGGGGGCCGGAGACATAGTAAAAGTGGGCGAAAGCCTTTTGGGAATATAGATATCCACATTATCCACAATTTTTGCTTGATTTATGTTAAGTAAAAACTGTGGATAATTTAATTTTGGGCTTTCCCTTATTTTGGGGCTTTGGGGATAATAAATTTTTAAATATCCACTTTATCCACCTTATCCACAATTTTGTTAAACCCAGTGTTTTCAAGGCTTTCGGGACTTTAGGACTGTTTTCTTTTTAAATTTACTGTGATATAATTCACCTTGCTAAAAAACTACAGGGTGGAGTTATGAGTACCATTACAAATGACATAAGCAGCACAGCTGTTTCCAATATTTTTATAGATGAATATCTTTCCGAGGCCAACGATGCCCAGATCAAGGTATATCTGTATCTGCTTCGCATGACACAGTCCTGCCGTGCCACAAGCATCAGCGATATTGCCGACAAGTTCAATCATACGGAGAAGGATGTGTGCAGGGCTCTCAAGTTTTGGGAGAAAAAGGGCCTGCTTGCCTTAGCCTATGACGCCATGGGTTCTATCATCGGCATCCAGGTTTACAGCAACGTGGTAAGCCCCATACAGCCTGCCATGGCCGGGACCTTTACTCCTGTCAGTATGGCTACAGGACCTATGTTTGCCACAGGTCCCATACTTCCGGTTTCTTCCCTGGAATCAAACTATTTTTCCTATCCGGGGGTGCAGCCCGCCATGCCTTATGCGGAAGCTTCTGCCAAGGACCAGGCTCCTGCCAAAGCCGCCATGCATGAAAAGCCCAAAAGCTTTGTCAAGCCCAACTATACGGCTGATGATCTGGATCGATTTTCCCGGGAAGCAGCCAACTCCGAGCTTATATTTGTTGCCGAACAGTATCTTAAGAGGACTCTTAAGCCTGCGGACATACAGTCACTTCTTTTTATCAGTGACACCCTTGGTTTTTCCAAGGATCTTACGGACCACCTGCTGCAGTATTGCGTAGGCAAGGGTAAGACCAGTTTCAACTATATAGAGGCCGTAGCCATAGCCTGGGCCGAGAAGGGCATTGTTACTCCCAAGGATGCCGAGCAGGAATCAGATTCCTACGATTCAAATGTCTACTCCGTTATGAAGGCTCTGGGCAAAAATGCCGCCCCCACCCAGATAGAGGTTTCCTTTATCCGCAAATGGCGCAACGAATTCGGTTTCAGTACAGACATTATACTGGAGGCCTGCAACAGGACAGTACTTGCCACGGACAAGGGACGTTTCCAGTATGCCAACAAGATTCTGGAGACCTGGAAGAAGGCAGGTGTGCAAACCTGTGAGGATATCAAGACTCAGGACAAGCTGCATAAGCCTGTTACGGACATTAACAGCCATAAGTCCTCTTCTGCCAATACTTCCTTCCACCATTTTGAGCAGAAGGATGATTACGATTTTAATGCCATTGAGAATATGCTTCTCAAAAAACAGCAGTAAGGATATATATTTATGCCATTGACCAATGCACAATATGACATATTAGAAAGACGCTATGCAGATATCAGGCTTGCCAACAGACACGAGCTTGAGGAGCGCAGGGCCTATGTTAACAGCCATATAGATGGCTATAAGGAACTGACCGACGCCATTGTAAATCTCAGTATGGAAAAGGCCAGACTTGCCGTAGCTGGCGAGGCTGTTTCCTATGAGGATCTTTCCCGCACGATTGACGACCTTATCAGTCAGAAAAGGGCACTTTTGGCCGGCGCAGGGTTAGGCGAGGATTACTTAGATCCCATATACAATTGCCCGGACTGCAAAGATACGGGTTATATAGATGGCAGCAAATGTCACTGCTTAAGGCAGGCTTCTGTGTCCCTGCTTTACAGCAATTCCAACATAGAAGATTACCTTATGGGCGCGGATTTTTCCAATTTCAGTGCTGACTATTATAAGGGCAACGATCTGGAAAATTTCAAAGATTCCCTTGACAAAGCCCAAAAATTTGTTGAAAATTTTGACGCAGAGCATGGCAACATGCTTTTCTACGGTACCGTCGGTACCGGCAAATCCATGATGAGTACGTGTATAGCACGTAATCTTATAGACAGCGGTCACTCGGTTATATACTTCAGTGCCGCAGGCCTTATGGATGCGCTCTCCAAATACACCTTTGATTACAAGGCCAAGGAGACAAGCACCATCCACAGCGATATCACAGATTGCGATCTGCTGATCATCGATGATCTGGGAACGGAGATGACTAACAATTTTACCATAACCAGTCTCTTCTCCTGTATGAATGATCGGGCACTCAGTCACAAGTCGACCATTATATCTACCAACCTTTCTTTAGAAGATCTAAGGGAGCGATATTCCGACAGGATTTTCTCCAGGATCACGGGAGGATATACTCTGGCCAGACTCACAGGACCGGATATAAGGCTTATTTCCAAACTAAATCAACAGTAGATCAGCGAAAGTGAGGATACGTCATGAGCAGACGTGAAGAAAAAAGAAACCTCGAAAGCATCCCCGTAGGTTCGCTTGGGATCATCCCCTTAAACAGCTGCAGGGAACTGGGTGAAAAGGTAGATGCTTATCTGGTTAAATGGAGAACAGAGCGTGAGAGTGAGCACAAGACCAGCCTGGCCTTCTCGGGATATCAGCGTGACTCCTATATTCTCAATACCAAGGTCCCCCGTTTCGGTTCCGGTGAGGGCAAGGGCGAGATCCTTGAATCCGTAAGAGGTACGGATATTTATATTATGGTCGATGTGTGCAACTACTCTCTTACCTATACTGTAGCCGGACACGAAAACCACATGTCACCTGATGATCATTATCAGGATCTTAAAAGAATAATCGCTGCCATCGGCGGCAAGGCAAGACGTATCACAGTCATCATGCCTTTCCTGTATGAGAGCAGACAGCATAAGCGTACAGCCAGAGAATCCCTTGACTGTGCCATTGCACTCCAGGAACTTATATCCATGGGTGTAGACAACATCATTACCTTTGATGCCCATGATCCCCGTGTACAGAATGCAATCCCCTTACATGGATTCGAGACCATACAGCCTGCTTACCAGTTCATAAAGGGACTGCTCAACAATGTTAAGGATTTGAACCTCGATGCAGAGCACATGATGGTCATCAGCCCTGATGAAGGCGGAATGGGCAGAGCTATTTATATAGCCAATGTCTTAGGCTTAGATATGGGTATGTTCTATAAGAGACGTGATTACACCAAGGTAGTTAATGGCCGTAATCCCATCATTGCCCATGAATTCCTGGGTACCAGCGTTGAAGGCAAGGATATGATCATCATCGATGATATGATTTCTTCCGGTGAATCTGTACTTGAGGTAGCCAGTGAGCTCAAGAAGCGCAAGGCCGGCCGTATATTCGTATTTGCCACCTTTGGTCTCTTCACCAGCGGTCTGGATCGTTTCGACCAGTATTATTCTGAAGGCAAGATCACCAAGGTGCTTACCACCAACCTGATCTACCAGCCTCAGGAACTTTTGGACAGAGATTGGTACATCAGCTGTGACCTAAGCAAATACATTGCTTACATCATCGACACTTTGAACCACGATTCTTCCATCAGCGATCTTCTGGTTCCCAACGAAAGGATCCAGTCGATCTGCGCAAGATATAAAGCCGGTGAGCTTAACAACGACTAATCCCCCGGGTCCGATGCAACTTGCATCGGACCCTTTTTATTTCCCCGGTGCCTTTCCCTCTCCCCGGTGCCTTTCCCCTTCCCCCGGTGC
>R03__coassemble_502_pt1 | contig 22165 bp, 16 predicted proteins | sample R03__metabat2_low_PE_031 | metagenome-assembled genome bin R03
TATTATAAATACGAAATTGTAGAGCGAGAAGTACACAAACAAGGGTACTCGCATAAGTACTATGATTACGAGTATGTTGATAGTTCAGAATCATGGAGAATAGCTCAAAGTCAATACGACTATTTTAGCAATATGAAAAATGGATATGCTCAAGGGAAAACAATTGAAATCAGTAAAAATGATAGCATTGATGAAGTAATAAAAAATTATTCAATAGAAAAAGGGGATTTAATGTATTTCCTCGATGAGAATGGGCTTGTTGAACATGCAACAATTATAAGTTCTGTTACAGAAGGTGATATTCTTTTTTCAGGAAATACAAAAAGACGATTCAATTACTCGCTGAATAAGGCATTAAGTGGTGATAGCAATGAAGTGTATGTTATTCATTTAAAGGATTGTATTTATAAGTAATTGGAGACTTAATATGAAAAAGAATATGATTTGGATTGCTGTGGTTGTAGTGGCTTATTTTATTTGGTGCATTGTGGGAACAAATAGTGTGATGAGAAATATTAATAAAGCGATTAATGGGGAATACGTTGACGATAAAATAATAATGGAACAATTTTACAATGCGAATGATGAGTTCAAAATTAAAAGTGTTGAAAGAAGATTTGTGCTGCTATTTTTTAATAAAGGAAAAATGTGGATTAAGGTTAATAACGAGATTATAGTTGATGGCGAAACATTCTATCCTAATGATTATACAAGTTTTATAATTGAAAAAGATAATGGAAAATGGAAGATATCTAGATATTATTTTAAGCTATAATAAGTCATATGATTAAAATGGGGTACAACAAAGGGGGTACTATAAATGACAGTCCTGCAAACCTCCTTTTTATCAGTGTTTGCGCATGACTCCAAGCTTTGAGTCCCGTCTCGCGCTCTTATTATACAAGCAAAAAGGGTATCCCGTAGGGATGCCCTTTTTGCTTGCTCTAGTAAGCCTGGATTGTCAGGATACCTACTGTGTGGAGAGGACAGGCGGTCAGTGGGTAAAAAAGCGCGGTTGCGACACCGGAAATACCTACTATAGAGAGCATACGGGCGGCTGGTGGGTAAAAAAGAGCATGATTGCAGCGAAAAAAGCCTACTGCTAAAGAAAAAAGAGGAAGTGATAGGTATTTGCAGGTGAGGGGAGCATTATTTGAAAAATTTTTATCAGCACCCCCTTTTTGAATCCGCTTTTTGCGTATTAATAAGTAACAGAGATGTTTGGCGTAAAAAGGAGGAAAAATTTATGCGTAGGAAAAACACTAAAAAAATAGCAACAGTTGTAATGGTAACGGCACTCACCCTGGGAATGAGTGTAACTGCCATGGCATCCCCCCAGGGTCAGCAGGAGCCTAAGGGCGGGGAAATGAGACAGGAGATGAACGGTGAAAGACCTGAGCAGGCGCCTGAGACGGACGGGAAGCAGCAGGATGCAGGCCAGATGATGCCGGCTGGAGAGCAGTCAAATACCAATGCACCTGAACCTAAGGAACTGCCTGAAGGCGAGGAAGCAGTTGCACCTGAGGATCTTCCCGAAATGCCTGAGAACGCAGAGGAAGGTTTAAAGCCCGGTGAGAAGCCCGAAAACATGGACGGACAGATGAAGGATGATGGCAGGGGCATCAGCACAGAAGCCATAACAGAGCTCATTGACAGTGTAGAGGATGAAGATACCAAGGCAAGCCTTACAGAACTGTTAGAGGCTTATCAGACTGCGATGGATGCACAGAAGGAAGCCCTGGATGAGGCAGAAGAGGGAGCAGACCTGTCAGAATATGATGAAGCAGTAAAGAGTGCCTGGGATGCCCTTAAGGAAGCTATGGATGAAGCAGGACTTGAGTATGAGGAAGAATTAGTTCCTGAGGATAATGGTGAGTTTGCACCGGACGGTGAGATCCGTGAGCCTAAGGAAGGCGAAGAAAACGAAAAACTTGATGCCGATAGCGACAATGACTCTGAAGACACAGATGCTGTTAATGTAACCGTAACAGAAAAAAAGCAGCCGGTTAAGCAGTTTTTTGCTAAAATAGGATCATGGTTCAAGAAATTATTTAACAGAGGTTAGTTGATGACATTAGTCTGTGGAGAAGATGTTTTGCCGGCAAAAAATGATGAGGCAAAACGAAATGAACTCATACAGAAAAATGAGCAGGCCATTCTGAAGATCGCATCAGCCAGGTGCCACAGGTACATTACTAAGAGCGACGATGAATGGTCTGTGGCTTTGTATGCTTTTTCCACAGCAATAGACAGATATGATGAGAGCAAGGGCTCCTTCGAAGCCTTTGCGGGAGTGAGCATTGAGCATGCCCTGGTGGACCATTACAGGCATAATAAAGCTGCACTTATGGAAATAAGCCTTGATGAAGAGGGCGAATACAGTGAAGATGAGCTTACGGATCCTGGCATGGAAAGGGCAGCGCTTAAAAGCTTAAGAATACAGGATATAAACCGTTATAAGGAAGAGGAAAGGCAAAGGAGCCTGAAGGAGGAGATCGAAGAGGTCAATGCAATCCTGAAAAAATGGGGTTATTCCTTTTATGAGCTTGTGGACTATGCTCCCAGGCAGAACAGGTCAATGGAGGCCTGCAGGCTGGTGCTGCGTTATATGCTCAAACACTCTGAACTAACCCAAAAGGCCCTTAGGGATGGCCAGCTTCCCGTACGGGATATCCTTAAGGCAACGGGAGTGCCTAAGAAGATTCCCGAGAGGCACAGGAAATATCTGCTTATGGCCTTGCTGGTACTGGATGGTGATTATCCATTACTTGCGCAGTATTTGAAATTTGTAAGAAAGGAGCCGTAAAGCATGAAGGCAGTTGTATTGGAAATAAAAAATAATAAAGCAGCCCTGCTTCTGGCTGATGGCTCCATGAGATATGTAAAGGATCTGGGCTATGAGGTCGGAAGTGAAATACAGCTTAAGGACGCGAAGACTAAGGAAAGCAATATAAGGGAAATAAAAAGGCATTCCGGCAGAGTATCAAGATATGTGGCAGCGGTGGCGGCAGCGCTGGTACTGGCCACGGTGGGTGGTGGCATAGGAGTATATGCCGCACCCTATGGGACAGTGAGCCTGGATGTCAATCCTTCCATAGAATATACCATCAACCGCTTTGGCAGGGTGCTTAAGGCTACAGGAGTCAACGAAGACGGGGAAATGATCCTTGAAAATATGAAGGAAAAGGGAACTGACGGTGAAATAAGATGGTCGACCGTTGAAAATGCCACTGAAGCGATACTTGGCGAGATCAGAGAAGAAAATTATATTGATGAAGAAGAAAATTATGTGGTATTTACCGTAAATACCAAAAATGAAGAAAAATCCCAAAAGATACTTGATTCCCTGGAGGGCCTCACAGAGGATACCGAGAACCTGACTGCCATCACAGCCACTGTGACAAAGGATGAAATCGACACAGCCCATTCTTACGGCATAAGTCCCGGAAAATACAAGGTAATCAGTATGTTGGGCGAGGCAGGCAGCGAGGATGAGAAAACGGCTGTGGAGCGAAGCCGGGATGAAAGCGTCAATGAAATAATGAGGCAGTACAAACTGCTCACTGATAAGGGGCAGGATGCAGAGCCTGCAGATGCGCCCCAGAATATAAAGCCTGAGGCTGAGGGTGCTGATAAGGAGCAGGCCCCTGCAGAGGATGTAAAACCCCAGGAGGGTGAAAACGGTAAGGAGCAGGGCCAGGCGCCCGGACAAAATGCGGCCCCTGTGGAAAATGGTCAGGCTGTGCCCGATGCCCCTGACGATGCAGGGACTGCAGACATGGCCCCTCAGGGTAATGAGTCCGACAGGGAAATGCAGGGTGATATGCCGCAGGGCATGACACAAAACGGACCGGGAGCAATGCAGGAGGAGAACGGCCGCATGTGCGAACAGGTGCCGGGAATTTCAGACGGTTTTTATTAAACAAAATAGAGAAAATTGTGGAAAATAGTGTATAATAAGAATGGTATGAAAACTGCTTGATGCATTGGGAAAGGATATAAGAGAGATATGAGAAGAAAAATTACCATTCTCGGCGGTATTGTGCTGCTCATCAGCCTTTTGGTCATGGGTTCGGCGCTGATGGCAAAATCTTCAAATACTACCAAGGAACTGGTGGTAGAGAGGGCACAGAACAACGCAAAATATTTCGGAGAGGTATTTGAAAACTGGCTTGGTGAATATTCGGGCAACGTGTCAGCGGCCTGTGAGTACGCTTCCACAATGACTGAGTCAGATGCCGATACACTGCAGGCTTATATGCATACTGCAAGCTCCGAGGTAGTGTCAGATCTGTATATTGCCCTGCCGGATGGCAGTCTGATAGACGGAGAGGGCTGGGTGCCTGATGCTGACTGGAGCGCACTGACCAGAAGCTGGTATGCAGGAGCCACTGAAAGCGGGGAAATGTTTTATGACGATCCCTATGTGGACCCCATGACAAATGAAACTGCTCTTACAGTAGCAAAGAGTGCTGAATTTTCTGATGGAACAAAGATTGTGGTTGCCATTGACCTTGTTGCCAACTCCATGTTTGAAAAACTGGAGGAGTATGTGGATGAGGATCTGACGGAAGGCTCATATATATTTATAGTCACAAGTGACGGCACCATCATATACCATCCCAATGAGGAATACATAGGAACTAATATCAGTGACGCCGCAGGCGGAGAGTATGTCGCCAATGCGGACAGTGATGACGCCTTTAAGGATTATGACGGGGTCAAGAGGTTTGTGGTCAGCGGCACCATGGCGAATACCGGCTGGAGCCTGTATCTTGCTGAACCACGCAGCATCCTTTCCGAGACGGTCAGACCCCTTTATTCCATAATGCTGATACTCATAATAGTTGCCATGGTTGTGGCATATGTATCCTTTACACTTATTGTAGGTAAAATGATAAGACCTCTTAACTACGGCACCACAGCTCTTGGTCAGTTAAGCAGCTTAAATATCACTGAGGATAAGGGCATAGACAGATATCTTATGAGAACCGATGAGGTGGGAGATATTGCCAAGTCCATCCGGACCCTTCAGGCCTCACTGATGGAGATAACCTCAGCCATGAAGGCTTCCGCCCAGAACCTTTTCACAGCCATTGAGACAGTGGATGAACTCAATGCCAATTCCGCAGAGGGCGCCGATCAGATCAGCCAGGCTGTAAGTGAACTTGCCAATTCCAGCCAGTCCATGGCTGCAACGGTCAAGGAAGCCAGCGCCAAGATCAAGGAAATGGGCATGGCCATTGATAATATTGATACCAGCATTACCAGAATGGCTTCTGCTTCTGATGATACCCTGAAGGCCAACGCTGATGTTATGGAGCATATGGCAGGGCTTAAGGAGGCCAGTGACAGATCAAAGTCAGCCACGGCCCAGATCGTGGATAAGATCAATGCCTGCAATGAGGCAGCCGCCAAGATCGGAGAGGCGGCTATGGCCATTACTGATATAGCTTCCCAGACCAACCTTTTGAGCCTGAACGCTTCCATAGAGGCAGCCAGAGCAGGAGAGGCAGGAAGAGGCTTTGCGGTAGTAGCCAGCGAGATAAGCTCTCTGTCAGAGCAGTCAGATGCTTCCGCCAAGGAGATCCAGGAGGTTATTACCGATATAGTAAGCAAGGTCACAGCTGCTGTTGAGCAGTCAAGGATCATCAACGATATCATAAATGAGCAGTATGAACTGTTGGGCGTGGCTGAGGAAAAGGTCAATATCATGAACAACTGCAGCAATACTCTGGCTAGTGAGACCAAGGGCATTGCAAGGGAGAAGGAGACACTTATTGATGTAAAGAACATCATATTAAATAATATCTCGGATCTGTCTACCATTTCCCAGGAAAATGCAGCCTCTTCCGAGCAGGTTACGGCTTCGGTTGAGACCATTGCTGCGGCCGTTAACAGTACCCGTGAGGAATCGGCCAATATGAAGGCGCTTGGAGAAGAACTTAACGGCAAGATTGAAAGATTCAGATGATATTCATAGTGTATAAAAGGACCCTGTCCGGTAAAGAAATACTTTACTTGACAGGGTCCTTATGTTATTCTTTTGTCACTGACGAACATTTTTTTATCAATTCTTTATGACCGCTTTGTGCCCAAAGGCAGCGGTCAGGATTCGTGTATTTACCAACTTAAAATTACAGAGGTTAAGTATGTATGCTACGGTTTTTTCGGGTGGAGTATGCGGTGTTAAGAGCTATCTGGCCAAGGTGGAGATAGATCTGGCGAGAGCCCTGCCCGGTTTTGACATGGTGGGCAAGCTTTCAAAGGAAGTACTTGAGGCAAGAGAGCGGGTAAGAGTGGCTCTTAAGAATTCCGAGATAGAGCTTCCACCCATGCATATAACAGTCAACATCTCACCTGCAGATATCAGAAAAAGCGGTACCGGATATGATCTGCCCATAGCCATAGGTATCCTTGCGGCCATGGGAACTCTCCCGGCCGGTTACCTTAAGGACGTATTTGTGGTGGGAGAGCTGGGGCTTAATGGGGAGGTAAGGCCTGTCAATGGGATACTGCCCATGATAATGGAGGCTAAGCGCAAGCGCAGGAAGGTATGCCTGGTGCCCTATGACAACAGGAAAGAGGCTGCAAATGTGGACGGAGTCACCATAATCGCGGTGAAAGATCTTAATGAAGCCCTGGCCTATTTCATGAATCCCGCAGGGGTTGAGTCCGTTCCAAATGTAAATATAAATGAAGCCATAAGCGGGAATGAATATGAGGAGGACTACAGTGATGTGGTAGGTCAGGCTGCCTGTAAAAGAGCTGCTCTTATTGCTGCAGCGGGCTTTCATCATCTCATGATCAGCGGGCCTCCGGGTTCGGGCAAGACCATGATCGCAAGACGCATCATCACCATACTTCCCAGACTTACACCCCAGGAGAGCCTGGAGGTATCGGCAATATATTCCGTGGCGGGACTTCTTGATGAAAAAAGGCCCCTTATAGTCAAAAGACCCTATATGAGCCCCCATCATTCCTCCACCAGACAGTCGCTGACGGGGGGCGGAGCCAGCATGAGGCCCGGACTGCTCAGCCTCAGCCACAAGGGTGTCCTTTTCCTGGATGAGCTTCCCGAATTTAACAGGGAATGCATAGAAATCCTGAGGGAACCCCTGGAGGAAAAGAAGGTCAAGATCGCCAGGGTGCACGGCACCTACAATTATCCGGCTGATTTTATGCTGGTGGCGGCGGCCAATCCCTGCCCCTGCGGGTATTATCCCAATCTGAACAGGTGCAAATGCTCCGAAAATGATATAAGGCGCTATCAGAATAAGATATCGGGCCCCATAAGAGACAGAATCGATCTGATCGTCACCTCGGAGGAAATCGACTATGAGAATCTCAACAGCCCCGGGGATGACCTGGACAGCAAAAGTATGAGGGAGCAGGTGGACAGGGCCAGGGCCCTTCAGAGAGCAAGGTACGCTGACAAAAATTATGAATTCAACAGCCAGATACCCTCGAGGGATATAAAGGTATACTGCGCCCTGGGAGAAGATGAAGGTGCTTATATGGAGAAGGCCTATAAGGCCATGGGACTGAGTGCCCGCTCCTACCACAAGATACTCAAGGTAGCCAGGACCATTGCGGACCTGGAGGGTAGTGAGAAGATAGGGGTAGAGCATCTGGCAGAGGCAATAAATTACAGGGGATAGAAAAATGAATGAAAATATATTGAGCATGGAGGAAAGGGAGTGTCTGTATTTCTTACAGAGTGTGGAAGGACTGGGAAATGCGGGAATCAGGAAATTAAAGGAAAAATACTCAAGCTATGGGGAGATTTACCGGGCAAATGCCAGGGAACTCATGCAGCTTCTGACCCCGTCACAGTATGCGGCATTCAGTGAGGCAAAAAGCCGCATATACATGCCCAAAAATCTTGAGCGGCTGCGTGAGCTCAGGATAAGGCAGATTGCCTACGGGGATAAGGAATATCCGGCCAAGCTTAAGAATATACCTGATCCTCCTCTGGCACTGTATGTGAAGGGCAGTCTGCCCAGGGAGGATATCCCTACTGTGGCCGTGGTGGGAGCAAGACGCAATACTCCCTATGGCTATGCCATGGCCAGGGAATTCTCCTCGGTCCTGGCCAGGGCGGGAGTGCAGGTGGTAAGCGGTATGGCCAGGGGAATAGATTCGGCTGCCATGAATGCGGCACTTAAATGCGGCGGTTACAGCTGCGGAGTCTTAGGCTGTGGAGTGGACGTATGCTATCCTCCCCAGAATCGGGAGCTGTATGATCGATTGACAGGTTTGGGCGGACTAATAAGCGAATATGTGCCGGGCAGTAAGCCCCTGGCCTGGCATTTCCCCATAAGGAACAGGATAATATCAGGACTGTGCGATGCCCTGCTGGTAATAGAGGCTGCAACTAAGAGCGGCACCATGATCACGGTGGATACGGCTCTTGAGCAGGGCAGGGAGGTGTATGCCCTGCCGGGCAGGATAGATGATGAGATGAGCAAGGGCTGCAATGAACTGATACGCCAGGGAGCGGGGATACTTACTTCACCTGAGGATTTCCTGGCCCAGCTTATGAGCCACATTGCGGGAAAGGATGACTACAGCGACTATCTGAAAAAATGGGCCGCAGTGGGCAGCAGCGTTTCTATGCAGTTAGCCTTTGTACCTACCACTCCCCAGGAGAGGGCCATATATAAGGCGCTGGATTATAATCCCAGGGGACTTGATCTTATCCTGAATAAGGTAAATGAGGAAATACCCATGCCCCTGCCCAACCTGATGCAGTGGCTGACAAATATGACAATCTCGGGCTATGTGGGCTGTGTGGCAGGGAATAATTATTACAAACTTAGGTGATGCAAGCCCTCTTAATATCTGTTAAAATATTTATTAGGTCTGCGGCTTTAAGTAATGGGGATTGTAAGCTGCTTAAGGACCGATTTAGGGATTAAACTGCAAAGGAGAGAAAGGGTTATGAAAAAAGAACAGATCAAAGAGATTGTATCCAGGATGACTCTGGAGGAAAAGGCCTGTATGTGTTCAGGTGCTGATTTCTGGCATACAGAGGCTATTGAGAGACTGGGGATACCGGCATCCATGGTATCAGACGGACCTCACGGACTGCGTAAGCAGGATGATAAGGCCGATCATCTGGGAGTAAATGAGAGCATCAAGGCAGTGTGCTTTCCCGCGGGCTGTGCTACTGCGGCTTCCTTCAACAGGGATCTGATACAGGAAATGGGAAAGACTCTGGCAAATGAATGCCAGGCCGAAGGCATCAGTGTTATTTTAGGACCTGCCATGAACATTAAGAGGTCACCTGTATGCGGACGTAATTTTGAGTATTATTCAGAGGATCCTTATGTTGCAGGACAGATGGCGGGAGCACTTATAGCAGGTGTGCAGAGCGGCAATGTGGGCACCAGCCCCAAGCATTTTCTGGCCAACAATCAGGAGACCAGACGTATGACCTGTTCGTCCAATGTGGATGAGAGGACCATGCGGGAGATATATCTGGCTGCCTTTGAATATGCCGTAAAGCAGGGTAAGCCCTGGACTGTTATGAGCTCCTACAACAGGATCAACGGCAAGCATGCTACTGAAAGTAAAGAATACCTGACAGACATACTCAGAGATGAATGGGGATTCGACGGCTACGTCATGAGTGACTGGGGAGCTGTATTCAACAGGGTTGAAGAACTCAAGGCCGGCATGGATCTGGAGATGCCCGCGTCAGGCGGAGACAACGATGCACTTATCGTTAAAGCCGTCAGGGAAGGCAGACTGGATGAGAGCGTGGTAGATACAGCAGTTGAAAGAATACTGGATATCGTATACAGATTTGAAGAAAATAAAAAGCCCGATGCAGTATGGGATAAGGACGCAGACCATGAAATGGCTGCAAAGATAGCACAGGAGACCATGGTGCTTCTTAAAAATGACGGAGTCCTGCCACTGGACAGCGGCAAAAAGATCGCCTTTATAGGCCAGTATGCAAAGAAGCCCAGATTCCAGGGCGGCGGCAGTTCCCATATCAACTGTGCAAAGGTAACGGGAGCCCTTGATGCGGTGGCAGATATCTGCCAGGTAACCTATGCACAGGGCTTTGATGACAGGACTGAGACAACAGATGAGGCTATGATGGCAGAGGCGCTGACAGCAGCTAAGGAGGCTGAGGTGGCAGTGCTCTTTGTGGGCCTTCCGGACATTATAGAGTCAGAAAGCTTCGACAGAAGTGATATGAAGATGCCCGCCAACCAGACCACTCTTATAGAAAAGGTATGCGAAGTGCAGAAGAATGTGGTAGTAGTGCTCCACAACGGTGCTCCCATAGAGATGCCCTGGATAGACAGGGTAAGCGGTGTGCTGGAGGCCTATCTGTCAGGAGAGGCCTGCGGTGCGGCAGAGGTTGATATCCTTTTCGGAAAGGTCAATCCCAGCGGCAGACTTCCCGAGACCTTCCCTATTAAGTATGAGGACAATCCTTCATATCTTTATTTCCCGGGAGAGGGCAATGAGGTCAATTATGCTGAGGGCATATTCGTAGGCTACAGATATTATGACAGGAAGAAGATGGATGTGCTCTTCCCCTTCGGCTATGGCCTGTCTTACACGGAATTTGCCTACAGTAACCTTAAGCTGGATAAGAAGTCAATGAAGGCAAGTGATACACTAAGTGTAAGTGTGGATGTTACCAACATAGGCGACAGGGCCGGTAAGGAAGTAGTGCAGCTCTATGTAAATGATGTGGAAAGCCATGTGTTACGACCTGTCAATGAGCTCAGGGATTTTGCCAAGATTGAACTGGCACCGGGGGAGACTAAGACTGTGAACTTCACTCTGGATAAGAGAGCCTTTGCTTACTTTAATACCACGATCCACGACTGGCATGTGGAGGAGGGAGAATTCAATATCCGCATAGGCCGTTCTTCCAGAGATATAGTATGCGAGGAAAGCGTATATGTGGAGGCAAGCGGCAGGATACCGGTTACCTACACACTTGACAGCGCAGTCATGGATATCAGGGAGGACCCTGCAGCCTATGAGCTGGCCAAGCCTTATCTGAATATTGATATACTTACGGTGGATGAGAGTGATGATTCCGCCTCAGCTGAGGCCATGAGCCCGGTCATGATGAAGGCCATGATCGATTATCTGCCTCTTAGGGGCATGATGAGCTTCTCACAGGGCAAGGTAACCCTGGCCATGCTTGAAGAACTGGTGGAAAAACTCAACTCCTTGAATAAGTGATAACCTAAAATCTAATCAAAAGAGCCACATCCTAATGGATGCGGCTCTTTTACATTTTCTGTAAGCGGCGTTAGCCTGTGCCTTAGTGTGGCAGACCATTCCGCCAGTCCGCGTTAGTGAGGTGCGTGCTAATTACCGCCACCAAGCGAAATGTCTGAGCGAAGCGAGTTTGAGCGACTGGCGGTTAATAGATGCACGCACCGAAATAGCGGACAAGGGGTCTGCCACACTAAGGCACAGGCTAACGCCTGCATATAGAAAAAGGCAGGACTCACAAAATGAATCCTGCCTCGTTGATTTATTGATTTGAAACTTACAGAGCAAACTGGAAGATACAGAAGCCTGCGTAAACGGCCAAAAGCACTATGCCCTGGACGCGGCTTAACTTACCCCGGATCAGAGCGGGAATGGTAAGGAAAAGCATGACAAAGAGCATGACGGGGATATCCACCAGCAGGGATGAATTTATTCCGCCTATGAGCTTGTCACAGGGTACATCAAAGGGAGCAAGAGTGATGGCCATACCGCTGACCAGTACCAGGTTGAACATATTGGCTCCGATAACATTTCCCAAAGACAGGGCACCTGAGCCCTTGGCAAGGGAGGTGATGGCTGTGACCAGCTCGGGGAGAGAAGTGCCCAGAGCCACAAAGGTTAAGGCAATGACCGTATCGGGAACACCCAGGATGGTGGCAATCTTGGTGCCGTTATCCACCAGAAGATCAGCACCTACTGCAATAAGCGCTGCACCTACCACAAGCAGGATAAGCTCCTTAAGCAGTGAGGAGGGCTTGGCGTCATCTGATGCATCCGGGTCTGCGTCATTGGCAGAAGTATTCGAGGCCTCGGCAGTGCCGGCAGCATCTGCGGCAGCAGGGATATTATCGCCGGAAACTGCATTTGCAGCCCTGCTTTCAAGTATGGCCTGTCTGACTGCCACAACTATATAGATGACAAATTCAAGCAGAAGGATTATTCCCGTAAGCCTGTTGAAGGTACCCAGGAAATATGTGGCAAAAACATATATGGCTGCTGCGATAAAGAAAAATATGACCGGGGTCTTAAGGCTTTTCTTATCCACATCAGAAGGTCTGACTGCTATGGTTATGGCGGCAATAAGAGCCGTGTTGCAGATGATGGAGCCGATGGCATTGCCGTAGGCCATGGAGCCTATGCCCTGAAGGGCGCCGCCTGCGCTGACCATTACCTCGGGAAGAGTGGTGCCTATTGATACGACGGTGGCTCCGATAAGTATCTCGGGCATATTGAACCTGTGGGCTATTCCCACGGCACCGTCCACAAACCAGTCACCGCCCTTGATGAGCAGTATCAGTCCCAGAACAAACAAAATGACAGCTAAGAAAGTTTCCATTTTTATCTCCTTTATAATAAAAAAGACTGCATATACCGAGAGAGGGTGCATGAGTCAAGTAAAATATACGTTAATTAAATTGGGATGTCAATATGGTCAAGAGCTTTGCGGGGTGCTATAATACCTATTTGCCCCCAGTCGGATAAAGGGGCAAAGATCATGTGACCGATGCGTTTGCGCAGTATTAAAAAGGCGCGGAGTAGAATAGTAAAGAGGCATCATGAGGATAATAGAGAATACACTGGATTTTAATATAGAAGACTCAAGCTGTGTGGCAATAGGCAAATTTGACGGTATACACAGGGGGCATCAGAAGCTTATAAGCAGGATAACCGAGGCGAAGGCAGACGGTTATCTGGCTGTGGTATTTACCTTTGATCCCAGTCCGGCGGCTTTCTTTGGAAGCGGAAAATACAGGGGACTTACCACAAAGGCCGAGAAGAGAAGGATATTTGAAAAGCTGGGAGTGGATGTACTGGTGGAATATCCCCTTACAAAGGAAAGCGCTTCCGTAAGTCCTGAGGATTTTGCACAGAAGATACTTATAGAAAAGCTTCACGCAAAGCAGATAGTGTGCGGGAGCGATTTTACCTTCGGAGACAAGGGCAGCGGAAATGTGGAAATGCTGCGCAGATACGGGCGCAACAAAGGCTTTGAGGTCATAGTCTGTGACAAGGTAAGGTGCATGGGAGAAGAGATAAGCTCCAGCCTGATACGCGATGAGGTGTGCGCCGGCCATATGGAACTGGCCTGCGAATATATAGGGGCACCCTACTGTGTCAGCGGTATAGTGACCCAGGGGCGTAAGCTGGGCAGAAACTTAGGTATGCCCACGGTGAATCAGATCCCCGAGGAGGATAAGCTGCTGCCGCCTTTCGGAGTGTATAAGTCGGTGGTTTCCTATAAGGGAGAGCATTACCACGGTATAACCAATGTGGGAGTCAAGCCCACGGTGACCGATGAAAACAAGCCTGTGGTGGAGACCTATATCAGGGATTTTGATAGGGACATTTACGGTGAATACATATCCGTAAGCCTGATGCATTTTTCCAGACCTGAGATGAAATTTGCCTCTGTGGAGGAACTGAAGGAACAGCTTAAAAAGGATCTGGAAGGTTAATAGGCGGAGAATAAACATATGAAAGGTCTGGGAACCCTTATAAATGTGGCCTGCATACTGCTCGGCGGTATATGCGGGCTTTTATTCGGAAAAAGAATAAAGGACAGGATGCGTGAGGCTGTCATTACCGCTACGGGAATATCAGTCATTGTCATGGCTCTCGGAGGCATAATGGAGAAGATGCTTAAGGTATCAGAAGAGGGCTTAAGTTCTGAAGGCAGCATTATGATGATATGCTCCATGGTAATAGGTACGGTCATAGGCGAGGCCATAGATTTTGATGCCCTGATCACCCGTTTTGGGGAGTGGCTTAAGAGGGTGAGCAAAAGCGAGAAGGACAATTCCTTTGTGGAGGCCTTTGTGACCTCCAGCTGTACTGTCTGCATCGGAGCCATGGCCATAGTGGGCTCCATTGAGGACGGCATCAGCGGGGACTATTCCATATTGCTGGCAAAGGGACTCTTAGATGCCATTATCATATGCATAATGGCGGCATCCCTGGGCAAGGGCAGTGTGTTTTCGGCTATACCCGTGGGCCTGCTGCAGGGCGGTGTGACCCTGCTGGCAGTATTTGCGGGGAGTTTTCTGACCGATGCAGCCCTGTATAATCTGTCCTATGTGGGCAATGTGCTCATACTGTGCGTGGGTATCAATCTGGTATTTGACCGCAAGATAAGAGTGGCAAATATGCTGCCTGCCATAGTGGTGGCGGCCCTGTGGTCAATATGGTCCTAGAGGGGAAAGTTTTGCCCCTTAAGGCAAAGACGGTCTTTACTTTTTAATTAAAATGTTTTAGCATATTTTCTAGTGTTATTAAATTTATTTTTTATAAAAAAGGAGTACGAAAATGAATCTTTCACCACTTCAGAAAGCAAGATACGAGTATTCTCCCAAGCTTTCCGGAATGCTCAGAAACGGTATCGGAGAAATCTGCGTAAAGGAAGGCGCAGCTACAGCTTCAGTTGCAGATCAGGACAAGATCAAGGCACTCTTCCCCAATACCTACGGCAAGCCCGAGATCACCTTCGAAAAGGGACAGAACACAGCTGCAGCAAAGAAGCAGGTAGTAGGTGTTATCCTTTCAGGCGGTCAGGCACCCGGCGGACACAATGTTATCACAGGTCTTTACGATGCACTTAAGGCCAGCAGCAAGGACAATGTCCTCTATGGATTTAAGGGCGGTCCGGACGGATTACTCAAGGATGATTATGTAGTATTTGATGATGAGTTTATCAATGCCTACAGAAATACAGGTGGTTTCGATATCATCGGTTCAGGCAGAACAAAGCTTGAGACCAAGGAGCAGTTTGCCATTGTTGCACAGAATGCAAAGAAGAACGGTCTTACTGCTATCGTTATCATCGGTGGTGATGATTCCAATACAAATGCTGCTACTCTTGCTGAGTATATGGCAGCAAACAATACAGGCGTACAGGTTATCGGATGTCCCAAGACCATCGACGGTGACCTTAAGAATGAGGATATCGAGGCTTCCTTCGGTTTTGATACAGCTACCAAGACCTATGCCGAGATAGTAGGTAATATCGAGAGAGATGCCAACTCTGCCAAGAAGTACTGGCACTTCGTAAAGGTAATGGGCAGAAGCGCTTCTCACGTTGCTCTTGAGACTGCTCTTAAGACCCAGCCCAACATCTGCCTTATAGGTGAAGAGGTTGCAGCAAAGAAGATGTCTCTTGCACAGATCACCAACTACATTGCAGATTCAGTAGTAGCAAGATCAAAGACAGAGGGTAACTTCGGTGTTGCCATTATCCCCGAGGGTATTGTAGAATTCGTTCCCGAGTTCTCAGCTCTTATCAAGGAGATCAATGAACTTCTTGCAGGGGAGAAGACAGAGGCCTTTAATGCACTTCCCGACTGGAATGCAAAGTATGAATTCATCAAGGCCGGCTTAAGCAGTGAGGCCTTTGCGGTATTTGATATACTTCCCGTTGGAATCCAGCAGCAGCTCTTCCTTGAGAGAGATCCCCACGGCAACGTTCAGGTATCCCTTATCGAGTCAGAGAAGCTTTTCTCAGAGCTGGTTAAGAATGAGCTGGCAAAGCGTAAGGCAGCGGGTACTTACTCAGGTAAGTTCAGTGCACTTCATCATTTCCTCGGATACGAAGGAAGATGTGCATTCCCTTCCAACTTCGATGCTGACTACTGCTATTCACTTGGTTACAATGCATTCATGCTTATCTCTTATGGCTATACAGGCTACCTTTCAAAGGTTTCCAACCTGTCTAAGCCCGCTGAGGAGTGGGTTGCAGGCGGTATGCCCATCACCAAGATGATGAACATGGAAAGAAGAAACGGTGAGGATAAGCCCGTTATCCGTAAGGCTCTGGTTGAGCTTGACGGCAAGCCCTTTAAGTATTTCGAGTCTAAGAGAGAAGAGTGGTCAGTTAAGACCGCATTTACATATCCCGGTGCCATCCAGTATTATGGCCCCAGCGAGGTATGCGACCTTACAACAGTTACCCTTGCTCTTGAGAAGGGCTGATCAGGATCCGGACGGTCCGGATGCGGACCTTTTGGGTATTGTTTTACAACTTAAAATTGACAAATTGTCTAGTGCCGGTGTGAAAACATCGGCACTTTTACAATTTATTTTCACTTTACTATTGGAAACGTTTCCATTATAATAAACACAAGGTATTTTTCGAACCTATAAGAGATAATGAAAATAAAGGAGGACATTAAGACATGGCTGAACAGGCTACACTGGAACGCAACGTGTTGGAGGATCATATCGAAGAAGAACTCATAACATGTGCAAAGGAACTATTCAACAAAGAGCTTAAGGATTGCGATGATAAGGAGGTTTATTACTGCCTGCTTCATCTCGTAAAGGCAATGAGCAATGCCACAACCCCTATTTCGGGAAATAAGAAGGTTTATTATATTTCAGCAGAATTCCTTATTGGTAAGCTGTTATCCAATAATATGATCAACCTTGGTGTATATGACAAGGTTGCAAAGGTACTTGAGAAGTACGGTAAGAACATTACCTGCATCTAAGAGGCTGAGCCCGAACCCTCACTGGGCAACGGCGGTCTGGGAAGACTGGCAGCCTGCTTCCTTGATTCCATAGCTACCTTAAATCTTCCCGGTGATGGTATCGGACTTAATTATCATCTGGGACTTTTCAAGCAGGTATTCAAGGACAGACTTCAGTGTGCTGAGCCCAATGAATGGATTGAGAAGTACAGCTGGTTAGACAAGACTGATATCAAGTTCAATGTAAAATTCGGCGACAGAACAGTTACTTCAAGACTTTATGATATTGACGTTATCGGCTATGACAGTGGTGTAAACAAGCTCCATCTTTTCGATATTGAAGGTATTGATGAGTCCATCGTGAAGGAAGGCATCAATTTTGATAAGACCGACATCGACAAGAACCTTACACTTTTCCTTTATCCCGATGACTCTGATGAGGCAGGTAACCTCCTTCGTATTTACCAGGAGTATTTCATGGTCAGCAATGCTGCCCAGTATATCTTATGGGAAATGAGAGAAAAGCATGTTGATCTGCGCAAGCTCAATGAGCATGTTGCTATCCAGATCAATGATACACACCCTTCAATGGTTATTCCCGAACTTATGAGAATCCTTGTTGAGGAGAAGGCCTTCCGTATGGATGAGGCTATTGAGGTTGTAAGCAAGACCTGTGCTTATACCAACCATACCATCCTTGCAGAGGCACTTGAGAAGTGGCCCATCAAGTATCTTGAGAAGGTCGTTCCTCAGCTGATCCCTTACATCAAGGAGTTAGATAAGATCGTTAAGGCAAAATATGACGATCCCAAGGTACAGATCATTGACAAGGATGAGAGAGTACATATGGCTCATATGGACATCCATTTCGGATACTCTATCAATGGTGTTGCAGCCATTCATACAGATATCCTCAAGGATACAGAGCTTAATGCTTTCTATAAGATCTACCCTGAGAAGTTCAACAACAAGACCAATGGTATTACCTTCCGTAGATGGCTTATGAGCTGTAACAAGGAGCTGGATGGCCTGATCTGTGATACCATCGGCAAGGATTACAAGAAGGACGCTTCCAAGTTGGAAGACCTGCTCAAGTTTATTGATGATGAAGAAGTTCTGAACAAGCTGCAGGCTATCAAGGATGACAAGAAGAAGGCACTGGCTGCTTATCTTAAGGAGCATGAGGGCGTTGAGGTTGATCCTAACTCCATCTTCGATATCCAGATCAAGAGACTGCATGAGTACAAGCGTCAGCAGATGAATGCCCTCTATATCATCCATAAATATCTGGAGATCAAGGGCGGCAAGAAGCCTGAGACACCTATCACCTTTATCTTCGGTGCCAAGGCAGCTCCTGCTTATATCATCGCACAGGATATCATCCATTTACTTCTGTGCTTACAGGAACTGGTAGCCAACGATCCCGATGTAGCACCCTACATGAAGGTTGTTATGGTTGAGAACTACAATGTAAGCTATGCAGAGAAGCTGATTCCTGCCTGCGATATTTCAGAGCAGATCTCTCTTGCAAGTAAGGAAGCTTCAGGTACAGGTAACATGAAGTTCATGTTAAACGGTGCAGTAACCTTAGGTACAGACGACGGTGCCAACGTAGAGATCCATGAGCTGGTTGGCGATGACAATATCTACATCTTCGGTGAGAAGTCTGATACAGTTATCGCTCACTATGAGAAGGCTGATTATGTATCCAAGGATTACTATGAGAAGAGCCCTGTTATCAAGGAAGCCGTAGACTTTATCATCAGCGATGAGGTTGTTAAGTTAGGAAGCAAGGAGCATCTCACACGTCTTTACAACGAGCTGCTCAATAAGGACTGGTTCATGACCCTGCTTGACCTTGAGGACTACATCAGAGTTAAGGATCAGATGTTTGCAGACTACAAGGACAGAGCAAAGTGGCGTAAGATGATGCTTGTCAACATCGCAAAGGCCGGTTACTTCTCATCAGACAGAACCATTGAACAGTACAACAAGGATATCTGGCATCTGTCATAAAAGAGATTTAAACGATTTAAATAAAAGGGGACGTAAAGTCGTCCCCTTTTGTTTTTAAGACAGTGTGGGTATATATGACACTGACGGAATATTTACAACATTATTTTAATATTAAAAACATGCTTGCCTTTGAAGCACTGGCGATTTTGGTGCTGATCATATCCCTGCTCATAATAATAGCGGTGGATAAGGTGATCTCAGGCAGGGCCAGACCTAAGAAGCGGGCAAAGATATTTTACGAGAGGGCAACTTCCCATGTGGAGCGATTCTACGAAATGATATTTTCCGGAGCCTCCATATTGTCATTCCTGTCCGTTTATTATCTGATAGAGCGTTTTGTTACCACAGGCTCCTTCAGAAGCTTCTGGGATGCCCACAAGGATCTGCTGCTGCTTTTGATGATAGTTATATCCTGCCTGCTCAACAGTTTTCTGGACAGGGTTCTGGTACCTTTAAAGCATCTGGATGCTTCGGACAGGGGCAGCGTGCGTATGATAGGCATGTTATATATCATTCTTATTTTTGTATATATCAAATTTATATACGAAAATAATAATTATGACGGCTTTATCATATATTTTCTGGGCCTTATGGTGGGGCGTTTTATTTACTTTGATGCTTCCTTTAAGGATTTTGTCAAATCAGTCAGGGCGGCCTCCAGGAATTTTCCTTTGATGGTACTGGGGCTTGCAGGTATCGGACTGATGTGTTATGTGGGCTTTGACAGGGATTATCTTATGATATCCAACGGTGTACTGGTAAGCTGTTTCATTGCACACATTTTTATGCTCATAGCCATCTTTGCGGTTAATCTGTGCGGATTGACCAGATTGGTCATCAAGCCGGTAAAGGCTGCGAAAAAGCAGGATTATGAGGAAGAGATTTATGAAGAAGATGAGGACTGTGAGGAATACGATGAGTATACGGATGAGTATTCCGAGGCGGTCTTTAATGAGGATGATGATTATTAATAGGAGAGAAAATTATGCGTAAAAGCGGAATCTTATTGGCAGTATCCAGTCTGCCCGGCAAGTACGGCATAGGTACCTTCGGCAAGCAGGCATATGAATTTGTGGATTTTCTGGAAAAATCAGGTCAGTCCCTCTGGCAGATACTTCCCCTGGGACCTACAGGCTACGGTGATTCACCTTATCAGAGTTTTTCTGCCTTTGCAGGCAATCCCTACTATATCGATCTGGAAGAATTTATCGAAGCGGGCTGGCTGACAGACAAGGAATGCAGCAAGTATGACTACGGTCATCCCAATTATGTGGAATATGGGACAATATTTGAGGCTAAATTTGCCCTGCTGCGTAAAGCCTTTAAGAAGAGCAATATAGCTGCGGATGCTGATTTCAAAGCCTTTAAGAAGGAAAATAAAGACTGGCTTGAGGATTATGCCATGTATATGGCAGTCAAGGATTCCCTGGGTGGCAAGGCCTGGAATACCTGGCCTGAGGACATCAAGCTTCGTAAGGCAAAGGCCTTAAAGGAATATGCCCAGAAGCTTTCAGAGGATGTAGAGTTCTATTGCTTCCAGCAGTATTATTTTGATAAACAGTGGACAGCCCTCAAGGCTTATGCCAACAGCAAGGGCGTGGAGATTGTGGGGGATATTCCCATATATGTGGCTATGGACAGTGCGGATACCTGGTCTCAGCCCAAGCTGTACGAACTGGACAAGGACTGCAATCCCGTAAATGTGGCCGGCTGCCCTCCGGATGCTTTCTCTGCAACAGGTCAGCTCTGGGGCAATCCTCTTTACAGATGGGATTATCACAAGGAGACCGGTTTTGAATGGTGGATGAAGAGACTGGCTCATTGCTTTAAGCTCTACGATGTGGTACGTATTGACCATTTCAGAGGCTTTGATGAATATTATTCAATTCCCTTCGGCGAGGAGACAGCAGTAAACGGCAAGTGGATGCCTGGACCAGGATATGCTCTTTTTGAAACAATGAAGGAGAAAATGGGCAAGAAGGCCGTAATTGCCGAGGATCTGGGATTCTTGACCGATTCGGTCATCAAGCTTGTAAAGAAGACCGGCTTCCCGGGCATGAAGATACTTCAGTTTGCCTTCAACCCCAGCTGGGAAAGCGATTACCTGCCTCATAATTACACACCTAACTGTGTTGTATATACAGGCACTCATGACAACGATACAACAGTAAGCTGGTATGCAACCCTGTCAAGAAAGGACAAGGAGGCCTGCAGGAAATATCTTATGATCAAGTCGCCTAGGGAAGCCTGTGATAAGCTTATAGCAGCAGGTATGGCTTCGGTGGCAGACACCTGTATAACACCTATGCAGGACTGGCTGAAGTTAGGAGGAGAGGCCAGAATGAATCTGCCCTCTACACTGGGTACCAACTGGAAGTGGCGCTTAAGTGAGGATATGTTAAGTGATAAATTGGCAGCTCACATCTATGAAGAAACCAAACTTTATGGTAGAATTGTCAAGGCCAAAAAGAAAAAGTAAAATCAGACAGCTTAGAGGCTGTCAGACAGCAAAATATAAAAACAGGGGCAAGGGCCGGGCTTTTGCCCCTGTTTTTATGGAATGAGGGTGAAAGAAAATGATAAAAGAAATCAAAAAAAGAATGACACCCGGTTATGTGGGAATGGGCCTGCTTGCCCTGTTCATAACTCTGATCATGGCAGCGATTTTATTTCATGACTATTTGCCTATTGGGGAGGAGCAGGATCTGGATAGTGCCAAAGACGGAGAAGTATATGAGGGCAGAGGCGTTATGAGTGTGGGCTACGCCTTTGACTGGTTTGCCTATATGGGAGATGAGGATGATCCCGATTATGTGGCCTATATAGTACCCGTGGGCTGCGAGACCGAGTGGATGGCCGTGGAATTGTCCGGCTCAAAGATCGAGGCCATGAATAACAATCTTGAGACCATTTACAATTTTGACGGAAGCGACTATGACGAGCTTAGCAGTGAGCTTACCTGGTACAGGGTAAAGGGACATGTGGAGATGATGGATCACGATATGCTTTCGCTTTACTATGAATATCTGGACTATGGCAGTCTTACTGAAGAGGAGCAGGAGTCCATGCTCTACTATGTATTCGTTCCCAATCAGATAGGCAGGGGAATGTCCACGGAGGGCATAGTCTGCTGTGCCATTCTGGGAATACTTACACTTATCTGGACCATAGCTGAATTCTATAAGGCAATAAGCGCAAGTTACCTAAAGCCCATGAAAGAATATGCCCAGAGCACTGGCAGCCTGGAAAGCGGGCTTGCCAAAATTGAGGGCTTCTACAATATGACCCCTACGGAATATGGCTTCAAGATCAATGACGATTATTTCATGCACGTAACTAAGCCTTTTATTTTCGAGGAGACAAAGAACGTCCTCTGGGTATATGAGAATATAACCACCACCAATTATGTGGCCAAATCCTACAGTGTAAAGGTG
>R03__coassemble_506_pt1 | contig 21986 bp, 19 predicted proteins | sample R03__metabat2_low_PE_031 | metagenome-assembled genome bin R03
CTCGCGTGCCTTGTTATACTATCACCTTAATCTGACTTCGTCAAGCAGAAATTTTTATTTTTTCTCAAATTTTTTGTCAAAAAAAGATGCAGCCCTGCTGCATCTGATCAATATATTGTTATCTTATTTATTATTTTAGGAATATGTTGTATTTATATAGAGAAAACAGGATCACATTTTCCCCAATATCCTCCATAAGCTTTGCCGAGTAGCTGCCAAGATGGTTATAAAAACCTGCCACGTAGATCAGCTCAGTCACCACTACAGCTATTATCAATCCTGCCAGTGCACCCAGCAAATGATCGAACAGATGCAGAACCGGAAGATTCGATGCCGCCTTTAATGCCTTAAGAGCCACTCTCGCCAGGCCAAAGGCTCCACCGAGTATGACCAGACATACTACCGCCAGGATTACCCTTATTACGTTGCCCACCTCATAGTTATGATGTATGTATAATCCGAGCCCCAGCATAAGAAAGGTGGCAATAATAAATATCATTGCCGTTATATTTTTGACCAGACCTGTTTTGTATCCTGAAACCACTCCGGCCACTGCCATTATCATTGCCAGAACAAAGGTTATATTTATTGCCATCATTCAAATCTTACCATATCTATTGAGTCCGAAGTCACAAGAATAAACTTCTTTGCAGATTCCGTAGATGCCACAAACTGTACCGGGTCATAAAAGCTGCCATTATATTTTTCAGATCCGTCACTGCTTATTATCACGCAGGAGCTTTCATTATATATCATTACCTGATTATTGCTGATCAGTATATCCTTATAATCTATGTCAAACGAATATGACATAGTCTTTGTGCCGGATTTGTTGAAAAGGTCCAGGCGGTATTTGTAGTCACCGGTCGTATCATAAAATACCAGTCCCACATAGTTGGAACTGTAATATACACCCACTATATTTTCATCCAGGATAACATCAGCTGTACTGACAGGCTTGGTGGAACCATTGTAAAACATAAGCCTGCTGTCCCCCACAGCAAATATGTTTTCCTTATCCATAAACGACACTACCGGAACCACGGAATCCATATATTCATAGCTGCTGACTATTCTGTCTGTCACAGTCTCGCCTACGCCGCCGAAATTATAAAAAGTCACAATGCTCTTCATACTGTCGCTGTCCACATAAAGATATGAAACCGCCATGACCTCGCCTGAAAGTGATACTGACATGGGATAACCTGTTTTGGTCATGGTCGCCTTGATCTCCACCAGCTGAGTGCCGTTGATATCATACATATAGACCCAGGAATTATTTGTATCCTCTACCACAGCTGCAATAAGTCCGTTTTCAGATACTGCCACGTCTCTCACCGGAAGCTGGGTATCCACTTCATATACCTTGGAGGAACTGTCGACTGCGTAGACTATATGTCCGTTATTATCAGCTACTACCACATAGTCTCCGTTCTTTTTGACTATAGGATTCTGCATCTCATAAGTCATATTCCACAGAGCAGCACCTTTTTCATTCATGCAGCTGACTCCGTCCTCACTGTATATTATCACGGAGCCCACATTATCCATGTATGAATTATTGGAAGAACTGACCCTTTCCACCTGGCTGAGCACATTGATCTCCGTATAAATCTGGTTATTATAATGCATTACAAGAATAACCACCACCAAGATCAGCGCCGATACCAATCCTATGATACGGAGAGCTACCGTAAGCCTGTGGTCCAGTATTTTCATTTTAAAGCTTTTCTTTTCCTCATCACCATTTTTGACAACTCGGAATTTTGTTGATTTAGGCATTATATCTTTCCTTATATAAATTGGAAAATCGTGGTGGTTCTGTAATCATTACCCGGACCGAATATTGCCTGTTCAAAGTTTGGGTGATGTATATAATCCGGAAAATACTGAGTCTCCATACACAATCCACAACCGGCCTGATAAACGGCTCCTTCCTTACCGGGAGCATCCTTTACCCATTCAGCTGTATAGAAATGTACACCCGGCAGGTCTGAATATACCTTCAACACTCTGCCTGTGGGATTTTCCTTTACCTCTGACACCTGTCTGAGCTTTCCTTTTTTATAATCCCTGATCACATGATTAAAGTTGTAGCCACATGCGGCATTATTTCTGTCATAATCCCGGATAATAGGCTTCATAACCGTAAAATCCAGCGATGTGCCATTTGTGGAAAGTATCCTCCCCGTAGGAATGGCGCCTTCTCCGATTTCCGTATAGGAATCCGAATTAAGCCACACCTCATGTTCCATTATGCTTCCGCTGTTATGGCCTCTGAGGTTGAAATATGAATGGTTTGTCATATTTATCATGGTATTTTTATCGCTTACAGCATAGTAGTCCAGGCGTATTTCATTATTATCCGTAAGGGTGTATGTAACCTGGAATTTTCTATTGCCGGGAAGGTTCATTTCCATGTCCTTAAGCTCCATGGAAAATGTTACGCTAACGTCTGTGGCTTCGGCTTTCCAGAGTCTGCGGTTCATTCCATTCTCTGTAAGAGTATGAAGATTGTTTTCTCCGTCATTTTTTATGAGCCTGTAGGTTACACCGTCAATAACAGCCTCGGCCTTTGCTGTCCTGTTGGCATTGGGACCTATGGTCGAGCCAAAGGCATTCATGTCCCTATAGTAGTCCTCCACATTAGCACAGCCCAGAACCACATCAGTCTTGCCTCCGTCCTTATCCGGAAGCATAACACTATGAAGTATGGCACCGAAATCCAATACCGAGATCTCCATCCCATTTTTATTTTCCAGCGTGTAGAGTGTTACATCCTTACCTTCTTTTGTCTTGCCGAAAATACTTTTTTTCATCTGCTGATATATCCTCATCCATGAGTTATAACTCAATTCGCCCCTCAAGCGCACGTAACAGGGTTACCTCATCTATGCATTCAAGGTCTCCTCCTACCGGAACACCACTTGCTATCCTGGTAACCTTAACACCCGAAGGCTTAATGAGCTTGCTTATATACATGGCCGTCGTCTCACCTTCCAATGAAGAGTTGGTCGCTATGATTACCTCTTCGATGTCCTCCGATTTAAGCCTTTCTATAAGCTCCTTTAATTTAATATCATTTGGTCCTATTCCGATCATTGGTGAAATGGCGCCATGGAGCACGTGATATACTCCCTGATATTTGCCGGTCTTTTCATAAGCCGCAAGGTCACGTACGTTCTCAACCACCATAATGGTATTGTGATCTCTTTTGGCATTGGCACATATCGGGCATATATCACTATCGGTCAATGTATAACAGGACTTGCAATAACGTACTGTTTCTTTGGCCTCGAGTATGGTATTAGCCAGTCTTTCTACCCTTGATTTGGGCATATTGATCAGATGAAAAGCCAGTCTTCCCGCAGACTTTTCACCTATTCCCGGCAAAGCGCTCAATTCGCTGATTAATTTGTTAATAGGTCCGCTGTACAGCTCCATTAGAAGCCAAAACCTCCCAGACCGCCTGTCATTTTACTCATGGCATCCTCACTGGCTGCATCCACCTGGGCAAATGCCTCATTAAGTGCTGCCACGATAAGATCCTGAAGCATCTCTACATCCTCGGGATCTACCACCTCTTTATCAAGAATGAGGCTTTTAACCTCTTTTTTACCTGTAACCGTAACCTCGACGGCACCTCCGCCTGACTTGGCTGTATACTCAGCAGCCTCCAGATTTTTCTGGCTTTCCTCCATCTGACGCTGCATACGCTGTGCCTGCTTCATAAGGTTATTCATATTTCCGGGCATTCCGCCTCCCGGGTATCCACCTCTTTTGGCCATTTTAATTTTCCTCCTCTACTATCAAAGAATTGATTCCTTCATATTTCAATATATCCGGATATGCTGCATCCATAGGCACATCAGCTGCTGCCTTCTGTACCTCCACAGTCACCTGTTTATTTAAGACCTTACCTATAACAGCCTCCACCTGCTCTCTCATTTCATCTGAAAACAGCACTGCACTGGCCGCATCATTATTAGGGCATACCAAAAGCAGATTATTATTTGCAGACAGGCTTTTCTGGGCATTGCGGACTGCATTCTTCAGCAGACCCGGCATTTGTTTTTCTATGCTGCTCCAGTTGGATATTATTTTCTTAATATCCTCAGGCAGGGCCGTCGGAAGCTTTGCCTTTTCATAATGCTCCTTTGGCGCTGCTGCCTCACCTGCAACAGTCTGTACATTTACCAGACCCTTATCAAGCTTTTCTTCTATGACACGCACCCGGTCCACAACGGAATCCGGACTGCTCTCCATTTGCGGTCTGCACAGCTTTATTATGGCAATCTCTATGATAATACGTTTTTGTGTAGCATATCTTAAGTCATTGGATAATTCGGAAAAAATCCTGATGTAACGAAGAATTGTCTCAGCCTCGCACATCTGTGCCTCTTCCTGGAGGCGCTTTTTATTATCCGTAGACACATCCAGTATATCTTCTACATCATCCGTAGTCTTTACTACCAGAAGATTGCGCAGATACCAGGTAAAATCCGTAACAAACTGATTGAGCTCCCTGCCCTGCATAATAATTTCTTCAAGCAGAGCAATGGCCCCTGTTACATCCTGCTCCAAAATGCTGCGAAGCAGTCTGGAAAATACCACCGTATCTACCGCCCCAAGCACATCCAGCACCGCATCATAGGTCAGTGTCTCACCAAAATGGAATGCAATACACTGGTCCAGCAGTGACAGGGCATCTCTCATGGACCCATCAGCCGTCTTGGCAATATATCTTATGGCCTTGGGCTCAACGTCTACTTTTTCCTTTACCATCAGTTCTTCAAGCCTGTCAGATATGGTATCTATGGAAATACGCTTGAAATCATACCTCTGACATCTGGAAAGTATGGTAATGGGTATCTTGTGAGCCTCTGTTGTCGCCAGAATGAAAATACAATAGGATGGCGGCTCCTCCAGAGTCTTAAGCAGGGCATTAAAGGCATTGTTGGAGAGCATATGAACCTCATCAATGATATACACCCTGTATTTGCCCTCCGAAGGCGAATAGCTGATGGTCTCAATGATGCTGCGCACATCCTCAACACTATTGTTGGAAGCAGCATCCATCTCCACCACGTCCATGCTCACACCGGCAGCTATCCTCTTGCAGGATTCGCACTCCCCACAGGGATTGCCATCCTTAAGATTGCTGCAGTTGACCGTCTTGGCAAATAGCTTGGCAATGGTCGTCTTACCTGTTCCTCTTGTACCACAAAACAGATAAGCATGCCCCACCCTGTCAGCCTTTACCTGGTTCTTGAGTGTGGTAACTATATGATCCTGGCCCTTTACGTCCGCAAAATTATCCGGTCTGAATTTTCTGTATAATGCTACGTATGACATAAACTATCTAACTAATCTCCAAAGCTGATTCCCAGCATTTTGGCCTCTTTGATGATTGCTGCATCCGGATCGAGCATCTTAAGCTTTCCGGCTACATCCTCCAAAGGAACCTTAACTATCTCTCTGTTCTTATATCCAACCATGAAGCCGTACTCATCTTCCAGTATCAGCTTACCTGCTTCTGCTCCCAGCCTGCTGGCAAATACTCTGTCGTATGGACAGGGGCTTCCACCACGCTGCATATGTCCGGGAACCGTAACTCTGACTTCCATCCCTGTCTCCTGCTGGATCTGGTCTGCCACCTGATATGATACGGAAGGATAAGGTGAAGTAGCCAGTTTCTTCTGGTACTCCTTCTTGGACAGTTTGGCATCCTCTTTGCTTATGGCACCCTCTGCCACAGCTATGATGGTAAACCTGCTGCCATCCTTGCTCCTCTGCCTTATCTTCTCAATCACTTTATCTATATCATAGGGGATCTCCGGTATCAGAATGATATCAGCACCGCCTGCCATACCTGCATTAAGCGTAAGATATCCTACCTTGTGTCCCATAACTTCTACAATGAATACTCTACCGTGGGATGCGGCTGTCGTATGGATACAGTCGATCACACTTGTTGCAAGATCCACAGCCGACTGGAAACCGAAGGTCATATCCGTACCGTAAAGGTCATTATCTATGGTCTTGGGCAAAGTAATAACATTTAAGCCTTCCTTGCGAAGAAGATTGGCTGTCTTGTGTGTTCCATTTCCGCCCAGGATCACCAGACAGTCAAGCTTTAACTTGTAATAATTCTGCTTCATGGCCTCTACTTTATCCAGACCATTTTCATCAGGATCCTTTATTGTCTTAAAAGGAGTTCTGCTGCTTCCCAGAATGGTTCCACCAACTGTCAGAATTCCTGAAAAATCCTTGCTTGTCAGCATTCTGAAATCACCGTAGATCAATCCCTTGTAACCGTTGAGAAAGCCGTATATTTCCACTTCCTGACCGCTGTTATAGATTGATTTGACCACGCCTCTCATAGCAGCATTCAATGCCTGACAATCTCCACCGCTGGTTAACATGCCTATTCTCTTCATAGCTTTACCTCCGATCGTATTGTAATAATTTGCATACCTGTTCAAATTATAGCAAAAAAAAGCCTCTGCTACAATGTATTCTTACCTGCAGCAGAAGCTTATAAAAGTAATATCTATACCCGGTTAACTATGGTTTTCCTTCCATTTTCCGTAGGCATACCAGGCCGTCAGAATGGCGATTGCAAGAATCAGGATTTCCACAAAATAGGAGCCTGTCAACATATATACTATTGATCCGGATGCGTCCATAACAACATGTAATCCTATGGCAATGGCCAGACTTGCTTTTTCATTATTCTTAACCCCTAACCATACTATCACCGATAATGCAATCTGCATGATATAGGCCGATGCCCTCTCCAGAGGGGATATCAGAAACATAGCCGGTGACGTGTTGCACAAAGTCTCACAGGATGCTTTCAGGGATGCTATATCCGATGCACTTGTCAGAGAGTTCATTATCACATCTATATTTCCCGAGCTTATCATAAGGGCAATCGTCAGATTTCCTATAGTGGATATTCCCAGTATGAACATGAGCTCAATGCCACCGTGGCCCAGACCATAAGCTATGGCATTATAGTCATTGTCCTGTTCCTTTTTCAGAATATATTTCATAGAAACAAAGCGCCCTGTTTCCTCAAATATTCCTGCCAGCAGACCCCCCATGAGACCGTAAAACCACACATTGTTCATCAGCTCACCGGCCACAGAGGATATCCCCAATGATACCAGATTTTTCAAAATAAAACTGAATACCAGCATTGTGAGAAATCCAATAAAGAAAGGCTTAGCCTTAACATTTTTTTTGAATTTCATTATGAAAAACAGTATAAAGGGCAATAGAAATGCCATAAACATCTCTATTACCATAATAACCAGCGTTGCTGTTGATATTTTATAATCCATTATCTACTCCTTGAACTCCTCCAGTGACAAAAACAGTATGACCACGCCTACTGCAGAAATGGCCGTTGACACAGTCATCATGGTTGTTACGCCATAGGCATCTATAAAATAACCGCCTATTATACTGGCTGTAACTGTTGCCACACACATAGCTGCCGTAGACAGTGACTGTCCCTTATTCATATCGGCGCCGCTGAACAGATGGCCAACATAATACACATTGGCAGGTATGAGCACTGCATAAGAAAATCCCTGAAAGATTTCCGCTGCATATATCGCAGGTATTGAACTGCCTATGGTCAGCAGAATAAATTTTATTACAAAGAAAACTCCGCCCAGCTTTATAAGATTCTGCACCTTAAATCTGCTGCACAGAAAAGAAAACAGAAGCATGACCGGCAGCTCACAAAGAGCACCTATGGATGCGGCTACTCCCTGACTGGCACTGTCTCCGCCTACATTCTCAACTACGTTGATCAGATAATTATTGCTGGCCATATGCGTATGGAAAATGCATATGGTTGCCAGAAGAAAGAGACAGAATTTCTTATTATCAGCCAGAAATCTGCCCAGACTTTTTGCCTCTTCCTTATCATCGGCCTGCTGCCTGACTGCCTCCTTACCGTATTTTGAACCATCATCCATAATAAGACAGCTGATAAGCAGCAGCACAAGTATGACTATGGATATATAGGGCATCACATCATAGCCCATACTGCTCATCAGTTTGCCTGTGACAGTGGAGGTAATGGCATAGGCCAGGGAACCGAACGCCCTGCAAAAGCCAAAATTAACATCTATCCCCTTTTCGGATAACTCCACCGATACCGCATTTGTAAAGGGCTGCATGGCATTGACTGTGGTAATGGCCAATGTCACCACCCCCGTCAAAGCCCAGACAACATTATCCGTTACAATCATAAGTATGCAGGAAATAAGCGTGATCAGAGTGAAGGTCACATTTACCATTCTGAGTGTCAGTTTTTCACTCCTATCTACCGCTGATGCTATTAGGGGCTGCAAAAAGGCCAGAACAATGTTGGATACTGCCATCATTATCCCCAGATATGTACTGCTATAGCCCTTTGACTGCATATAGGCCACCATAAATCCGGATACCGGACATACGCTGGACCAGTACAGGGCCTCCAGAAAAACATATTTAAGTCTGTATTTTTTACTGATCTCCATTGGTCACCAATTCCTTAAATATATTTCCACGTTCCTCAAAATTCTTAAAATATCCATAAGATGCAGCTGCAGGGGAAAGAATACAGGCTCTGCCCGCATCCGTAACTTCCTTGGCTCTATCCACCGCCAAGGCAAGATTTTCCACGTAATAAACGCCGTCCCTGCCTTTCACCTCATCATATATCCTTTTACCGGATTCGTACATACAGATATATTTGTACTGACCGTTATTTTTTATAAAATCCGTAAGTATACTGTAGTCGATGCCCCTGTCCATGCCGCCAATAAGCAGTGTCTGGGCATTTTTCAGGCTTTCAGCTGCGCTGATTGTGGCCTGCGGGATCGTCGAAATGGAATCATCGTAATACTCCACACCTCTGACTTCAGCTATCCTCTGAAGCCTGTGTGCCAGACCTGTAAAGCTTGCAAGGACATCCCTTACAGCTCCGTCCCCACAATCAAACAGCCCTGTAGCAATCTCGTACACAATGCTCGCATTGTATTGGTTATGTATGCCTTCTATTGCAAGCTTGTAGGGTTCATCCTTTGGCTTGTGCATTACCTTTACCTGAGCTTTTGTCTCTATAGGCGGCACATTATCACCTATAAAAAGATAATCTCCTTCCTTCTGATAGGTGGCAATGTGACTTTTAGCCTTATAATATTTTTCCATTGTTCCGTAATAGTCCAGATGGTCCTCATACAGATTAAGGAATACACTGATATGCGGCGATACCGTCACATGAGCCAGCTGATGACATGACAGTTCAAATACGACCAGAGTATCCTCATCTATCTGATCATAATAATCCAGGCACGGGAGTCCTATATTTCCCATCAGTATAACATTTTTGCCACTGCATTCCTTCAAAACGGTGTACAAAAGACTTGAAGTAGTACTCTTACCCTTGGTTCCCGTTATGCCTATTACTTTATCCCTGTGTGCCTCAAAGAATACCTGTGTCTGGGAAATGTACTTTGGATTGTCTTCTTCCATGACTATTCCCGGACTTTTAAATATATAGTCGTATTTGTCTTCTTCTATATCCTCTCTTTTTCCCTCAAATATATCCACAAGAGCCGGACTGGAACATCTTTTTAAAAAATTTTCAGTGGACTTGCCTTCTCTGCCATATCCCCAGATCAGTATTTTTTTGTCATTGAACGCTTCTGCTTTTGACATTACTTTATCCCTTACACAACAGTATTTACGCCATTCAGATTCACATGCTCATTTTCATCCATGGGGATCATGAGATATTTCTGGTCTCCAAGTACCTGGGATTTCACCTTACCTGCCTTATCCGGCTTTACCCTTATGACCACGTCATAGGTACGCAGCTCTTCCATATATGTGGCTGCTTCCGTTATCTGCTTATCCTTTTCCACAATTTCGGTCTTAAGGTCATTTACTTCCTTAACCAGTTCTATTTCCTTCTTTACCTTGGCATTTGCCTCCAGCGCCTTGCTGTCGATCAGATTGGCTACTGCGGGCATTTCATCCTTGAAGGTTTCCTTCACACTGTCCTTGATCACCTGCACCTGGGCCTCGCTCATGCCGGACTCTGTCAGCACCTCTTCTATGGTTGCATCATCCAGGACAATTGCTGCCAGCTGGGCATCTGTCATTTCCTCTCCACTGTAAATCCTGTCATTTAAGCCTTCCTGCACCTCCATAAGCGCCCTGTCTGCCTTCTCTTCATCAGGTCCAAACGCCTTTTTGACGATTGCGTGGAAGGTCTGCTTCTGTTCGGTCGCGGTGAGCTTTGGACCACAGCCCAGCACATCTGCTGCAAATTCAGGATGTGAATCCTTTGCATCTCTGATAAAATAATCTACCTTGTGGATATCCGCACTGCCATCACTGAAGGCGGGGAAAAGGAAGCCCATGTCGGGTACGCCTACTACCCAGTCTCTGATCCTGGCACCTATACGGTTCTCGTCCTTACGATACCCTAGTCCCGGTTTTGACAAAGCAACAGGACATATACTTACCAGCAGATATTCGTATACCTCTTCGGATTCATCTAATTTCATATTATCCGAGGTTCTCTTTACAATATCGTAGCTGTCATGATAAACAAGTATGAGATAATTTCCCACATACTGGTAGCCATCTATGATCAGGTCATAAAGCCTGTCCAGAAGCTCTTCGTTCTCTAGAGCAGATGCCCTCAACCCGCAGAGGAACTGCTGCTTTCCGCCAGGTGCCTCCTCATCAAGAGGAAAATCAAGCTCCAGTATGTTATTGCCAATAGTACCTGCCATGGTCTTTTTGGCAATTTCCATGAATTTGTAAAGCTCCTCTTCATCAAGATTTAAGAAGGTTTCATTGAGCTTAAGCACCTTATTTCTTGAAGCATCCACGTAGCAGCCTGCCATTCGTCTTATAGTGCAGCTTTCCTTCTTATATCTTTTTTTCAGTTCCAGTACGTCTTTCTTGTTCATTGATCTACTCCGTTTCCAACATATTTTCGTACTCTTTGGCCTGCTCTTCCATTCCCATTTCCCTGTAAAGACCGGCAAGCCTGCTTATGGGATATTCCTTCCCATATTTTATATTCAGTATACACTGACATTCAAACGCAGCATTATAATACCATACTGCTGCCTCCTCGGGGTTACTGCATTTTGAATAATAATCTCCCAAAATACAGCACATTTCCGAAGATGGATCACTGGCTACATCCTTCATTGCATACATATACATCTTCAGATAATCACCTCTCTCAAAGGCCGCCCTGCATACTACGCACAAAGCCGTCTTAAGCTTATCCATTGACGTTTCGGGATCCTTAACTAAGCCCGTAAAATATTCCTCCGCCTTCAAAAAGGCCGAAGCATCACCGCTTACAAACAGCTCCCTGGCATAAAAATCCGTAAGCCTGTCACTTAAGTCTTCCCCGGAAAGTATCATTTTTTCAAATATGGCAGTATCTCTGGATACATGATTTTGCAAGGGTCTGTGCTGTATTTCTATGTCGGAATCATATACCAGAGGATATTCCCTAATGGTCTCATGTATCTTTTCAATCCATACAAAACTGCGGCATCTTTTAAAAAGCTTGGGCCGCAGTTCCCTGTCAAAATTGTATACAGTCCCCTTTTCCAACTGATTCGCATAGTACATCTGGACAATTTCTATTTCGGGGTCAAGACAATTCTTAAGATTTAGAAATTTCTCCCGGTTCTCCTCATCCAGCACCTCGTCGGCATCGACACTGTATATATAGTCCTGGGTGCAATAAGAAAATGCCTTGTTTCTGGCGAGGGCAAAATCATCCTGCCATACAAGATCATAAACCTTGTCTGTATAGCCGGACGCAATCTGTTTTGTCTCATCGGTAGAACCCGTGTCCACAATGACCAGCTCTTCATATAACCCTTCAAGCGATCTTAGGCATCTGTCCAGAACCGAGGCCTCGTTTTTTACGATCATGCATACACTTATAGTTGCCATTAAAGTTTATCCTTTGCTTATGAGCTCTTCTTTTTCCTTACGGGTCAGCTGCTTTATGGCATATTCCCGCTTCATTGCCTCATTCTTTTTTTCAAATTCTTCTGAATATATGAGTTCACAGGGGCCGCGTCCTTTGGTATACTTGGCCCCTTTTCCCTCATTATGACATTTTAATCTCTTTTCAAGATCATCTGTATATCCGCAGTAGTAGGTATTATCTTTACACCTTAGGATATACACAAAATATTTCTTTTCCATTTTATACAAGCTTTACAACCACCTGATGTACCTTATCTGCATCAAGCCCTGCCACCTTTTCAAGGTCATATCTGAAGTTGTTACCTTCACCCTGATAGGTCATATCATCCACAGTCACAGTGCCTATGACATAATCTCCATATTCCTTACCGGACTCATTGATATAGGTGATATTCCAGTATTTTGAGCCATACAGCAGTTCAAGAGATGCCTTACCATCTTGATCGAACTGCTCCTTAAGAAGCTTAGGCTCAAGCAGCAGACTGCCCATATCACCTCTTACACCGTACATCTGCGTAATTACCGTGAGCATATACCAGCTGGCTGCTCCGGTCAGATAATGATACATTCCTCTGCCCCGACCGTTAAAATACTCAGGTACACCCGGATAAATCCTGCTTACATCAAAGTTAAGCGACTGATTGACCAAAGCGCTTAATGCCTTGTAACCTTCCTTTGCAAAGCCAGCCTTATAGAGAGAATTGGCATACATAACTGCCATATGACAGAATACAGCACCATTTTCCTTATCTCCATAGGAAAATCCAAAGGCTCGTCCCATATCAGCCTTAACTTCATGGAAATCCGTGTTCAGACGGTAGCCGCCTATCTGGGGATTGTACAGGTATTTGTCCGCACTCCTGGCTATGTCTGCAATCTGCTCATCAGTTGCCGTCTTTGACATAATGGAGAATACCTGGCCTGTCAGCATCATTCTGACACCTGTGTCAAATTTACCCTCGACTCTTCTCTTGTTATTATCATAATAACCATTGAACCAGCCATTGCCTTCGCCGTCTTCTACCCATTCTGTCCTGCGGATATGCTCCATCATCCATTCGGCCTTTGTCCTAAGAGCCGCAGCCAGCTTATCAATATCGTAAGCTCTTTTACATCCGCTGATGTTATGGATACAGGTATCGGTATATGCCTTTAAGACAGCATTTTTGGCTTCAACGGAATCATATATTTCTTTATCCGTATCGATCAGTATACCAAGCTCCTCAAGCAATTGAACCTGTGAACTGCCGCTCTTTTTGCCATAGGCCTCTATAAGTCCTGCCAGATTAAGCAGATTACCGGCTACAGCGCAGGTAAATGCCACACTTTCTCCGTTTTCCTCAGCCATATCCAGCGCATCATTCCAGTCTGCGCCTCTCAGTCTGATCTCATTATGTTCTCCCACCTCATAGAAAGAGGTAAGATTCTGAAGCAGCAGATGCTCCAATATACTTCCCTTGTATACCTTGCCGTTCTCATCCTTTTGTATCTGGCCGTAAGCATCATTCCACTCCGTATCCACTGCGCAGCCTCTGGCAACCTGCTTGTCCTTAAAATAAGGTACTTCCACATCGAGCAATTCTACGTCGCCTGTCTGATTTATATACAGTTCGGTAGTCATGTAGGGCCATACGCCATGATCCATCCATACACGGGTTATATTATTTCTGTCTGCTATGAATTCACCCTGCCTGCTTCCAATGATCGTGGCATTCGTACCATCCATACGTACGCCCCCAAAGTTATCTATAAGCATCTGGCGCACACCATCGGGATTCATAATAAGAAGTGCAAGACAATCCTGCCAGAGGTCTCTCCAGCCTCTGCCGCCCTTTCCATAATCATGATGGGGCAGGAAGGAGCAGCCATAGATCCTTCTTAAGATTGGCTGGAAGCTTATCCAGTGCATTAATGCATCGAAATCCTTATTACCTGTATGGTATGCCACATTGACCTTTTCATCCCAGTAATTTACTGTCTTCTCATATATTTGGCCAACCTTATCGATATTGTTATAACCCTGCATAAGAGTGCTGATATCCGTCTTGTCATCAGCTATACCGATAAGCACGATATATTCGGCCTTTTCCCCTGCTGCCAGAGTCCTTTTTTCAAAATGCAGACCACCTACGGCCTCTATTCCCTCAATATAAGCATTAGCTGCCACGCCCTTAAGGTCGTTGACCACTGCAAGGGGTCTCTCAAAATTGCCGCCCTCTCCCAGATATGTCTCTACCTCCGGATAAAAATCCACAGGCGCTTTCCCTTCACCTGTAAATCCGCAGACATAATAGGTCACATGATTAAACTGGTGTCCTCTCTCATCAAAAGACAACGTCGGAGTTACTTCAACTCCTATTTTTGTCGTCTTTATGCGATGTAGAAGACTTGTAACATGACGATGATCTCTTATATTAGTAGCACTCCTGCCATACAAGGGTATGGCTGCTGTGGGAACAAAGCTCACTGCTTCATTTCCTGTATTGGTAATGCCAACCTTCATTATCTCCACATTTTCATCCACATCCACGAAGCTGAGCACCTCTGTCATCACACCATAGTGACTGCTCTTTCTTGTAAGCTTATGCCACATAAGCCCTGCTTCTACCTTGGATTCGTCCTGCTTATCCGTATATTTATCAGCCATTTGCCCGGCAGAAACACCTGCTACGGAATACAGTCCTTTCCCTTCGATATTAAGCCAGAAATTTCTTGTGGATTTATTATTATGCAGATTTTCACTGCTTTCAGGCTCCAGCAAAAACGTATTCTGGTCAATCTTGCTATCTCCCGCAAGGTTAGGAGTCACCACACTCTTCAGGCCTTGCTCAGACGCAATGGGGAAATACAGATAACTTGTATTTTCGGGATTTTCAATGGAAAATGTTCCCTTTTCATCTAAAAACTTATAATTCATAACCACTCCTTCTTGGTTAAAGTGCCGGGCTGATCACCCGGCACCCAGACTACAATTCAAATCTCTTTTTCTTTTCTTCATCCATTTCATTTTGTGTTACTGTAATGGAATCAATCTCTATACCGCTCTGGGCAAAAGCAATATCGATAAACACGTCCTTGGATACAAAGACCTCAAACTGTGCATCCCTAGTGATCCATTCCCCTCCGGTACCATTGATGGTAATGGCATGTATCAGCATATTATTTGAAAAGATGTTCATAGTTGTCTGAGCCAGTTCACCCGCATCAGACTTCATCTTTATATGCATCATATACTCACCCTTACCGGGCACACCTATTGAGAACTGATTGTCACTCTTGGCCTCTGTCTTAAGTCCTGTAAGGTCAAAGCTGCCTTCTCCGTTTTCGTCGAGCACCACTCTCGGCATAACGTTTATCTTAGGCTTATTGCTCTCAGGACGGTTAAGCTCACTCAGCTCATCCTCGCCCTCTATCAGCTTCTTCCCTACCTGGGACTTCATCAGCACACGGCATATATTCCGGGCATTTCTCAGCAATTCGCCTCTGGTGATCCTTCCATCCTTCAGCGCTTCCTCTGCATTATCACCATTTGCATTGCTCTCTGCATCTGCGGTTACCTCATATACATCATTCTGCGCCCTGATCATCATGGCCGTGTTCTTGATCGAGCCCTCGCTCTCGCCATCATCATTTAGTCTTGCCCACCAGTCAGTCATGACCAAACCGTCAAACCCCCACTCATCTCTGAGCACAACGGTATTCAGGTCATAGTTACTGCCTGTGTAAATGCCATTGATCTTGCCGTAGGATGTCATAATACTATAGGCCCCGGCTTCCTTTACCGCCATTTCATAGGCCTTAAGATATATTTCTCTCATAGCCCTCTGACTGACCACGGAATCCACAAAATGTCTGTGATATTCCTGATTATTTGCGGCGTAATGCTTGATAGTACCCGTTACATTGTACTTATGCATTCCCTTTAGCATTGCTACCGCCATAGATCCGGTCATATAGGGATCTTCCGAAAAATACTCAAAATTTCTGCCATTAAGAGGATTTCTGTGAATATTGATTCCGGGCCCCAACAGGGTATCTATCTTATTAAATCTAATTTCCTTTCCCGCAAACTCATATAACTCTTCCACCAGCTTCAGATTGTAGGAGCATGCCAGAGAAGTGCCATTGGGCATGGCAAAGGCTTCACTTCCGCAGTCCATACGGATACCGCTTGGTCCATCAGAACAGCCTCCTATGGGCATTCCGAAATGCTCATGAAGTCTTGTGGTTACACCCCCAAAGGATCCCGCAATGCCGGGTGTGACTTTGCTTGAACACATTCCCTCACCCCTGGACATGCCTATGAGATCCTCATCGGAAAGCTGGTCAAGATATTCCTCCAGGCTCACCCTTTCATTCATCACATCAGCAAACTTATAGCCCTTATCACCGCTGCAGGCTCTGCCTTCAGGTCTGTTATCAGCTATACGCTTTTTAAGATCGACCTTTCTTTGGGGCGCAGGTTCACTTATTCTGGTGATCTCTTCACCATTTACCCTGATTACCATCCTGTCAAAAGGCTTCACAGGTGCCAGAACCTCTGTAAGCTGACTGGTAACTATCGTATCTGCCAGAGTCAGAGCTCCGATTTCCTTAGCCTCTCTTATACTGCTGCCGGCATATATCTTATATTCACCGGCCTCAAGTACGTATGCATTAGCATGGCCAGTGACACCGCTGTCGTCAAATGAAGCCATGTCCCGTATAGGAAATTCAAAAGAAAGCTCCTCACTTTCCCCGGGCTGCAGCACACCTGTTTTTCCGTATCTTATAAGATTGCGCACAGGCTTACTGAGCTTGCCCTGGGCCGGATTGTAATATACCTGTATGATTTCCTTTCCGGCTGTTTTGCCTATATTTTTAACAGTAGTCCTGACCTTGACTGTGTCATCTGCTCCAAATTCGCAGCTTGATGAGTTATCAAAGTCGGTATACGAAAGCCCAAAGCCAAAAGGATACATGACCCTTTCTTTAGCTGCTGTCTCAAAATATCTGTAACCTACATAGATATCCTCTGCATAGATATTTTCTGTTTCACCGGCAAAATTCTCAGTTGATGGATAATCCTCAATATTATAGGCAATGGTATCGGTAAGCTTTCCACAGGGATTTACACGTCCCATGAGCACGTCGGCCACACCATGGCCTCCTTCAATACCCCCCTGCCAGGCATAAAGCACAGCAGATGGCTTATACTCATCGACCCATTTCATGTCTATTATGTTTCCAACATTTAATACCACTGCCACCTTTGTAAAATGCCTGCACACCATTTCAAGCATTTGTCTCTCTTTTGCAGTGATAAGATAGCTTCCCTCAGTGGCCGAATTGTCCTGATCCTCGCCGGCGGTTCTTCCGATTATCACAACAGCCATGTCTGATGCAGCCGCAGCCTCTTTGGCCAGCTGCTCGCTAACCTCCATCTCCTCCTGACACCAGGGTTCAGCGGCCCAGCCTTTTCCCTTATTAAAGGGATTTGCCTCCGTCCAGTCCTCATAGACCTTGAGAAGTCCTTCATTAAGGCTTATTTCTTTTTCTTCCTTCAGGGCATCAAGTATGGATACTACATACGGCGCGTTTACCATTCCGCCTGAGCCTGTTCCGCTCTTGTAATAATCAAACATGATTCGCCCAAACAATGATACCTTTGACCCTTTCCCTATGGGTAAAGTATCATTGTCGTTCTTGAGAAGTACGCAGCCCTCAGCTACCGCCTGCCGGGAAACCCGAGCATACTCCTTCCAGTCCAAACAATACTTCATCTCATGCCTCCTTCACATATAACAAAATCCTGTATGCAGGGGAACTTACACACGTTACCTCCGGGACAGCTCCGCCAGGCACCCTTGCGGCACATAGGAGGTTCTTCTTATGGCTGCTGCATTCCTGCCCTGACCAGATTCGTAGATTCCTATTGCGCAAGACCCGTACTTCAACACTATCCCAAGAGGGCGGCTATGCAAGCTCCCTTTCATACAGGATTATTGCTGCTTGAGTATAATCCATAATCCTGTCTTAAGTCAACTTTTATTATTTTCTTCCTTGATCCTGACACGCATGCTCTTAAAAAAATCCTTGAGCACCTGCGAGCATTCCTCCTCAAGCATCCCATTTACTGTTTCCACCTGATGGTTAAATCTCGGCTCATGCAATATATCCATTATGGAACCTGCACATCCGGCCTTGGGATTCATGCATCCGATAACAACCCTGGGAATCCTTGCCTGCACTATTGCACCGCTGCACATCTGACATGGCTCCAGAGTTACATACATAGTGCAGCCCTCAAGCCTCCAGTCATCCAAAAATTTGCTCGCCTTCCTTATAGCGGTCAGTTCCGCGTGAGACAGGGTGTTTTTATCTGTTTTTCTTCGATTGTACCCCCTTCCGATTATCTTTCCCTTATATTCTATGACGCAACCTATGGGCACCTCACCCATATCTGCTGCCTTTTTAGCCAGCTTCAGGGCTTCCTTCATATATTTTTCCTGTGGTTGCCCTCCATCAAACACAGTTGCTCTGATATGATTTTCCTTCACTGATATTTCCCTGCTTGTGCTATAATTCTACTGTACACGTACTGTTTTTATGATAACATAAATGTTTTTTCTTTACGATAATTTTTAACAAAATATGGATATACATGGTTTCACCAAAACTACATTATTGGATTACCCCGGACACGTTGCCGCTACCGTTTTCACCGGAGGCTGTAATATGCGCTGTCCCTTTTGCCACAATTATGATCTGGTCCTCAATCCCGGAATCTTTCCTCTTGAGGATGAAGAGAATATTTTTACATTTCTCCAAAAAAGAAAAGGGATTCTCACCGGAGTTGCCATTACCGGAGGAGAACCCACCTTACAGCCTGATCTGGCTGACTTTATTATAAAATTACAAAATATGGGATATCGTGTCAAACTGGATACAAATGGATCAAATCCCCAGGTACTTGAACACCTGCTTAAGGAAAATTTGCTGGACTATGTCGCCATGGATATTAAAGCCGGACATGAAAACTATGCCAAAGCCATAGGATTGCCTGCATTTAGCACAGATAAGATTGACAAATGTCTGCAGCTTTTATCGGATTATCCCATAGAATATGAACTGCGCACCACAGCTGTAAAGGGACTTCATACGGATAGTGATTTTAGTGACATTGCCAGCTGGCTTCCTGACGACTGTAATTACTTTATCCAAAATTATAAGGATACAGAAGGCATAAACAATCCCGGATTTTGCAGCTTTTCGACTGAAGAATTAAACTCCTTCGTCAGCATCCTTACCCGTAGGCTCAAAAACGTGTCCCTTCGCGGAGCAGACTGATTTATAAATTTTTCTCAAGATATTTTATATAATCAACGACCATCATGGCAATCCTGAAGGTCAGTGCATCCTCGAACACTCTCATATCCAGCCCTATCGCCTTTTGCAGTTTCTCCATTCTGTATACCAGAGTATTTCTGTGGATATATAGCTGTTTTGCCGTTTCGGAAACATTCATATTATTTTCAAACAGCATATTTACTGTTGTAAGAGTTTCCTCATCTATGTCTTCAGGCCTAAAATCCCCGAAAACTTCATTAACAAATATCTTGCACAAATTTACCGGCAGCTGATATATGAGTCTTCCTATGCCCAGATTACTGTAGGACAATACCACATTCTGATTGTAGAAGATTTCTCCCACATCCATTGCCATTTGTGCCTCTTTATAACATTTTGATACATCCTTCAGCTCTCTGACCGGCTGTCCATAGGACACCCTTACCCTGATCATAGCCTCTGCACCAAACATATCTATGATAGTATCCGCTACTTCTTTATAATCATCCGCCTTAGCATTTTCGGGCATATCCTTGATCAATATCAGATTCTTTTCATCAATGGTGGTTATATAGTTTCCACCCTGTTCTACATAGAAACTGCGAAGAAGCTCCGGCGCAACCCCTTCCTTGTCATATTTTGTTTCAATAACATAAACCATTCGCTTCTTTTCGTTTTCAATGTGAAGCTTCTGAGCCTTATTATGTATATCCACCAAAAGCATATTATCCAGTATAAGATTCTGGAAAAAGCTGTTTTTGTCGTATCTCTCCCTGTAAGCAACTATCAGCTGGTTTAACTGGCTGGCAGCAACCTTGCCCATGGTAAATGCCAATTGACCTTCTCCTGTACTTATAAGGGTATATACAGCCTCACCATCTTCAAGAACTTTAAAAAAATGACAATCATTTACGGACTGCATATCATTTGCTGAACCGGCAAAAGCCTCAGCAACATTGTCATCAAACGGTTTCTCTTCCCTGGTTGAAATAACATATCCGCTTTCAATGTCATAAACAAAGAAATCTACCTTTGTTAATTCCTTTAATTCATTTATGGTAGTCTGTATGATCTGATTAGTCAGCATATCTGCTCCTTAAGCATGACCGCTTGGGCCCGTGTTTTCATCGCTTGCTGATATTTATTATATAAAAAAATAAAAGGAGACGCAATTGCGTCTCCTTCTAAATCCATTAATTACTAGTTTGTAATAACAGTCTCTGTATCCTTGTCAAATACGTGAATCTTCTCAACATCAAATGCAACCTTTACAGAATCGCCGGGTCTTGCTGTTGTACGAGGATCAACTCTTGCTGTTATAGGGAACTCCTCAAGATCGAAGTATAAGAATACTTCTGCACCAAGAAGCTCATAAACCTTAACTGTTGACTCAAATGAGCAAGGTGACTTAGAAACAAAGTCTTCTGAATCATATACATCCTCAGGACGGATACCCATTGTAACGGTCTGTCCATCATAGCCGCCTTCAATAAGCTTCTTAGCCTTTGCTGCGGGAAGAGGAATAGAAATACCTGCAACATTAAGGTTAACAGCATCACCCTTAACTTCTACTACAGCATCAAGGAAGTTCATCTGAGGTGAACCCATGAAACCTGCTACGAAGAGGTTCTGCGGCTTGTCATATAAGTTCTGAGGTGTATCAACCTGCTGAACAACACCATCCTTCATAACTACGATACGATCACCAAGGGTCATAGCCTCTGTCTGGTCATGTGTAACGTAGATGATGGTTGTACCTAATCTCTGGTGTAACTTAGCGATCTCAATTCTCATCTGTACACGGAGCTTAGCATCGAGGTTTGAAAGAGGCTCATCCATAAGGAATACCTTAGGATTACGAACGATAGCACGTCCCATTGCAACTCTCTGTCTCTGACCACCTGAAAGAGCCTTAGGCTTACGGTCTAATAATGCTGTTAAGTCAAGGATCTTAGCTGCTTCCTTAACCATCTTGTCGATCTCGTCCTTAGGAACCTTACGTAACTTAAGTCCGAATGCCATATTGTCATATACTGACATATGAGGATACAGAGCGTAGTTCTGGAATACCATTGCGATATCTCTGTCCTTAGGCTCTACGTCGTTCACTACTCTGTCACCGATCTTTAACTCACCTGAGGTGATATCCTCAAGTCCGGCGATCATACGAAGTGTAGTAGACTTACCACATCCTGAAGGTCCTACGAAAATGATGAATTCCTTATCTGCGATATCAAGGTTGAAGTCCTTAACAGCTTCAAAACCATTAGGATATCTCTTGCAGACGTTAGTTAATGTTAAACTTGCCATTACTTTCCCTCCTAATACAATTGGTTTGTTTTTACTTTCTTAAGTATACAAAATGGAAATTAATAACAAAATAGGCAACCTGCCAAATATTCTTCAGAATATTTATACAGATTGCCTTGTACTCTTAATTTCTTGCTCCGGGATTTTCTTTGGCCTGCTGATCCCTTATCTCAATGTTGCCTGCCATCTTTTTCGTATAATACACCAGCCTGTTCTTGCCTTGGCGCTTTGCCTCATATAAGGCATTATCACAAGCCTTATACAACTCTTCAAAGCTTGTTCCGTCCTTGGGAAATACGGCAGCACCA